>ENA-ORMS01000300-ORMS01000300.1-human-gut-metagenome-genome-assembly--contig:-NODE-300-length-52681-cov-5.470072_pt1 | contig 52681 bp, 53 predicted proteins | sample MGYA00242104_ERZ508997 | MGnify/ENA primary metagenome ERZ508997 (study PRJEB26280, sample SAMEA2338704) | human gut metagenome | biome: human gut; feature: human-associated habitat; material: faeces...
TTTGTACTGCATGAGTTTGGCTATGAAATAAAACTCTAATAGGTGTTACAAATTAGAATTTATAGAACTGTGAAAAGTAAAGGTGGTAATTTTATGGTTAAATATTGTATGAATTTAAGTGATGAAAAAAAAGAAGCTGCAATTAACATTGCTTTGGAAAGTAAAGGAAATGTTCGTAAGCGTAAGATAGCTGTTCCGCTTCTGATGATTTTGGGTATTGTTATTATTTTTAGTGGCATATTTTTAATTATAAATTCTGATATTTTTGGGTATGTCTATATGGTGATTGGAATAGTTAGTCTGCTTCTTGCGTTCAATGCAAAGTCTTTTCAAAAATTTGTATTGAAAAAAGCGGAGTTACGCTTAGATAAGTCTTTTCGTACTGGAATCGTAGAGTATCATTTTGACGCTGAAGGGATAGAAATAATTTCTCAGATTGGATATAGCAAAAATTATTGGACTGCATTTAAAGAGTACGGTACTATGGAACAGTATATATATGTTAAACGCAGAGATAATAAAATAATTTTGATAGATAAAAATGATTTGTCTACTGGTGAGTTAGAAGAATTGACTCAACTATTGTTAAATAATGTCAAAATGTAAATCCCAGTAGATGGGATGAATGACAGAGCAATAAAAAAGAATCTGGTGAGGCAATTTTGATACGGTAGATGATAAAATAATCAATAATATTATCAAAAAGAAATGCAAAGATATTTTTCCTGAAGAAGTATTCCAAAAGGGAACATCTAGAGTTTATTATGATGATAATGGCTATTATTTAACACAGATTGAATTCCAACCATATTCTTTGAAAAGAGGTTTTTTTTCTCAATATTGGTTTATCATTTCTTTTTAATAAAGAAAATACCCTGACATTGTGAGTATCATTAAAATGAGTGACTTATATAACATTAGTCTTGATCATCTGTTAAAGGAGGAAAAGTCTATGTCTGATTATCTTGAAGAAAGTACCAATACGGTAAGAAGTAAAAATAAACGGTTTATGATTGTTTTGTTTGCAACTTATCTCGGAATTTAGGCGATTTCATTTATAATGTTTTGTTTTTTTATCAGTGGGACTGACTCAATGGGATATAGCATTATGTTTCAGTGGGCGCCTCTTCCGGTTGCAACATTTGTGATTTCTCTGCTGATTGGAAAAAATAATTACATGGGAAGGTGGAAATGTTTTTTTTCGATTGTATTTGGCATTATGTATATGCTTGCGGAGTATGCGACTTTTAGCACCGCAAATATGATTAGTTTTGATAAAATTAATATGCCACAATTTGACCTAATACTGATAGGAAAAATTATTTCTCAGGTTGGATTAGTAGTAGGTACTTTTATTAATTATGTAAAATCCAAAGATAGAAAGTACCCATACAACTTTCAGCTTGCGAACTGAAAAATTAGAAGTTGTATGAGTGATAAAATAGGAAATATATGAGGAGGATAAAATTGAAAACAATTCATGCATTTATCGGAAAAATAGGAATTGCATTTTATTTTCTGTTTTTATATCAGGCATGGAAGATATGCCAGTATGGAGGCGTAAGGAGAAACCTGCCAATACTGCTTCTTGCAGTCGTCGGGGGCATAATTTGTGCGGTTCTCTTGTTGTGTTCAGGTAGGAAGAAGCGAGAGAAGGAAATAAAGGGCAAAAAGAATGCACTCTTTATAGCAGAAATCATAGTAGTACTGCTTGTTACTGGGTATTTTGGTGTGCGTATTGTTTACGCTGCGATTCCTTATAATGGGAGGCTTTCTTGGGAAATCGATGAGTACCTACACAAAAAAGAGATTGATTTTGTTCATACCAATTTTCTCGAGGACGGAGCAGAAGGGATTTTTACAGATTTGGACAAGGCGCTTGATCTGCCTGAGAAACTCTATATTACAAAAAGTTTTACACTGTCATTTGATGAACATGGAGAAATTAGCAAGCTTGATACCTTTTTATACGGAAAAGATGAGAAAGGAACGACAAAAACTTACCTGATTTCATATGACAAAGCAAAGAACGAAAAAATTACTGTCTGGGTTGATGGGGAGGCGAATACGAATTACAACAGCGATATGCAGTTGAATCCGATGCTTCAAATTTTAAAAACAGCGGATTACAAAGAACGTGTAGCGACATGGGCTTCTCTTTATGAAGCGCAGCAGTATGAAATTCTGTATTATGGAAGAAGATCTTTTTCAACTGCGGAAGGTTTAGTCATTGTGGATGGAGAAGAAGGTGTACTTTCACAACTGCAAAGTGGAGGAGAAGTACTTGGATTTGAGGTGTCTTTGCATATGCCGGAACAGGATGGAGCTATGCCTGTGCGCTATATGAGTAATCCAGAGTATATCAGTCCTGATATGATAAGTGCAGCAGAGGAAGATGCACAGATTGAGGAAGCAAAGAAGGAAGATGCATGGACAACAGATTCGTCCGATGGTTCCATGTACTTCTTTTTAGATGAAAATCAGGGGTGGCGCTTAGCTGTTGTAGATGCAGCAGCTGGAAGTAGATTTTATCAATTAGAACATACCACAGACGGTGGAACCAACTGGGAAACAGCTAGCACAGATCCATTTCAGGGAAATGGAGGCGTGGCGGAAGGACTAATTTTCTATGATGGCAATTTCGGTGTTGCGGGCTTGTCAGGAGCATCCCAGACACATTCGACACTTTACCTTACAAGAGATGGTGGTCTAACATTTACTGCCGTGCAGCTCCCGATGGATACTGTAACAGAGCTTCCAAAGACCGCACAAGAATACGGTCTTACATTGGATGATTATTCTTATTGTGAGATGCCTGAAAAAGAAGGTGATATCTTCACAATCCGGGTTTTGAGTGCAGCCGGAGAATCGGATGCGATTCTGTTTGAGTCAAAGGACAATGGCGAGACATGGACTCATATAGGTTCATGAAGGGGTAACTGTTAGGTAACTTTGAATTTGATGGGGTGATAAAATGGATTTTAGATTAGCTGGTATGCAGGATTTGCTACAGTTAAAAGATGTGTATAAACAAATTGTTAAAAACATGGATGAACAGGATATTCAAATTTGGGATGACATTTATCCTTGCGAATTTTTTGAAGAAGATATAAAAAATAATCAACTCTATGTTTTACTTAATAATGGCGAAATAGTGTCAGCTTTTGTTTTGTGTAAGACAAACACAGGAGAAAATGCAGTTAAATGGAACGAAAATCACGCAGAAGCTTTTTACATTGATCGATTAGGTGTCAATGTTAAATATTTGAAAAAAGGGATAGGTGGTCTAATGCTTGATAAAGCAAAGGAAGTGGCTAAAACTTTTGGTGCTGAATACCTAAGACTTTTTGTAGTAGATGTAAATATACCAGCTACTCAACTATATGAAAAAAACGGATTTTTAAAAGCTGACGGTGTATATGATGAAGCATTTGATGATGGATTTGTACTGCATGAGTTTGGCTATGAAATAAAACTCTAATAGGTGTTACAAATTACAGTCTGTTGAAGGAACGTATAGAGACTATACGTTCTTTTCTTTGAGATTTTTTTCCTTCTATTATGAAATTTAGTGCATATTAATGTCTTTTTAGAAAATATAATTGCAAGAATTTGTGAATAAGGAATATTATGAATAGCAAGTACAGTGTGCATGGTACAGTATTATTTTAAGGCAGTTGAATATTTTTATTAATGGTGAATTGGGAATTAATGACTATAGGTGCACACGTTTTTATTTGTACTTTTAGTTTAACGAGGTAAAAATTATATTTACCTCAGAAGATATGAAACAAGTATTGGGAAATGATATAACCAGTATGTATTTTACTGTTTATATAAAAAGGTAGTGTATGAATGTTGTATTGAGATTTTATACTATCTAAATTTTGACAGGGAGGAAAAGAAATGGGAACAAGTCAAAAAGTAAGAAAACTTCTTGCGTTTTTACTTACTACAGTGCTTACAGTAGGATTACTTCAGTTTGCACCGGGCGTAAGAACTAACGTAGAAGCAGCTAATGTGCCTGAAGCAGGGCATAGCTATACCTTGAACTTTACTACACTTTCTGGTGTAACAAAGCTCAATGGATATACGTCTGATGATGGTATATTCAAGGTAGTGTCAGATACTGACAAAGCATACTGGCATGATGGACAGCATGGTGCGGCATTATATAACGGAGATAAAATCGAAGTAAAAGTTGCTGGAAATGCGGATATCCAATTAGGTCTTTGTGGTTATGGAAATGCGACAGCATTTAAAGTAACAGATGAAGCAGGTAAAGAAATCGGTTCTACATCTGGTAAGGGTGCACTGGATGGAGCAAGTGAAAAGGTATCTTATAGTGGAGATGCCACTACACTTACTATTACATGTGCTGCAAATGCTGAAGCATATCTTCATTCAGTGACAGTTTCTAACTATGCAAAAGAAGGCAAGGCAGAAAACTTCACTATGATGCTTGATAACATCGCTAAGAATGGTGTTGTTGCAACAGGTGATTATAAATATGGTGACAGTGTTCTAACTTTAGTAGGACAAGGTAGTACACAGTATACTGTAAAAAATGGTAAAACAGTTAAAGTGAATGGTAAAGAATATAACAGCTATACAGCAGGTAAGAGACATGCCAATAGCGATAATATGTCAACTATTCCTCAAGCAGGAGATGGAACATTAACTAAGTTCACTCCAGCTGCTAAAGGTATGATGACAGTTTATTTTAATTCTGTATCATCTTTAAGGGTATATGATTTTAATTCAGAAAATGGATCTAAGGTAGGATCTACATTAACTGAAAAGGGAATTGCTACATATTCATTTGCAGTCGTTCCAGGACATACATATGTTATGTCTACTACAAGTGCAACTGATAACTTATTCTATGCAGGTTATAAGTATGTTGTAGATAAGACTGTCAGCGTGCCAGTTAAGTTCAACAATGTAAATGCTAACTTATATGATTCTTTAGAAATTAAAGCAGTAGATACTGAACTAAGTAATCGTTCAGTTAAGTTAGTTGATGGTGCTGATGTAAACCTTCTCGAAGGACATACATATAGACTATCAACAAATGATACGAGTGTAAAAGCACTTGTTGGTGATAGTGATACATTTACAGCAACAGCCAATAAACTAGTTGTATCTCTTTATGATGTACCAGATGCAACTGTCAAAGGTACTATTACAGGTACACCTGCTGGTACTGTTAAAGAATTAACATTTGAAAATATGCTTAATGGTTTAAAGTATACAGCTGCAATCACAGGTAGCACATATACATGCTCATTAAAGCCAGGTGAATACAAAACACAAGTTGAAACAACTAATGGTGGTGTGACATCTGATAGAGTTTCTGTTAAGGCAGAAGGTACAACAGTAAATGAAGTTTATGTTGAACTTCCAGAAAAAGAAGTTGAATCAATTCCATTCAAGAGTGAAATCAGTGTTCCTGGAGATTATGATTCATTAAACGAAGCATCAGAAGCTATTTTACATATGCAGAATAGACCAGAAGGAGAAGCAGGAAGAGTTACAATTAATCTTACTTCTGATTTATTTGAACAGACAGTTATGAAGGCACCATATGTAACACTTAAAGGTAATGGTCATACTGTTTCATGGTATTATGGTGTTGGCACATTATATTATTCAGTTGATCCTGTAACAGGACTTTATAATGAAGTGCTTGCAAGAGATAAGTATTCATATGCTGAAGCAAATGCTAATCTTTGGGGTGGTGTATTTATTGTAAAAGGTAATAATTTCATTGCTGAAGATACAACATTCAAGAATACATACAACTATGAACTTACAGAAGCAGAAAAGACTGATATTGCAGGTTCTACACTTTCAGTGAATAGACTGGCACCAAATGCTGATGTAACAAAGTATGCTTATAAAGAAAGATCTAACGCATTCTATATTGATGCAGATAATATTGAATGCTATAACTGTAAGATTCTTTCATCACAGGATACATTAGGTAGAAATGGTTCAAAAAACTGCAATTATCATACATATTTTAATAATTGTGTGATTGGCGGTAATGTTGACTATATCTGTGGTGAATTCTCAGCAGTATTTGATAATTGTGAATTGCAGTGGAAGACATATAAGGATGATGCTTCTAACAATGCAAAAGTTGGTTATATTACAGCCGCTAAGACAAGCCCATATGTATTTAGAAATTGTAATGTTACAACAGATGGTGTTGGCACAGGTGTTGTAGGATACTATGGTAGAACATGGGGCGCTTCTTCAAATAGTACATTTATCCAGACTCAGACTAATGGCCTCATTAATGCTGAAGGATGGAGAGAAATGAGTGCTGGAGATGGTCAAACAGCAGTATTTAAAGAATATGGTAACTTATCAGGTGAAACACCATTTGTTACAAATGGTAAATTCTGCTTGGCTGCCAATCAGACTGCAGAAGCTGTAGCTGATTATATTGATACAGACGCTAATAGTGCAATTAAAACAGTACTTAATGGTTGGAAACCTGTTCATTATGGTAATGCAGTAAAACCAGGAGACAAAGATGATGTAATTACACCAGGCAAACCTTCTGAAGGAGAAGGTACAACTCCAGGCAAGCCTTCTGGAGGAGAAGGAACTACTCTAAGCAAGCCTTCTGAAGGAAATGGTACAGTTACAATTAAACCTTCTGAAAATACAGGTTCAAAAGAAGACACTACAGTGACTGTTAAGCCTTCTCAGAACACATCAAATGCGAATGGTAAAGCTGATGTAGTAAAAACAGGTGATTCAACATTAACTGCACTTTATGCATTACTTACTTTCTTTGCAATGTTAGGCTGCCTCATTTTAAGAAAAAAGCAGATCAGAGAATAATTGATTAAGATATCTTATATGAGATATGCGAGTATATTGATTAAATATAAAAAATAAGTATAAAAAGTCCTCCAGGTATTAAAATACACCTGGAGGACATTTTTGTTAATCTTTAGAGAAGACTGAAATAGTTTCTTATAAGTTTAATAATTCTTTTGTATCTCTTGCAATCACTAATTCTTCATCAGTTGGTACTACAAATACCTTAATCTTAGATTCAGGTGCAGAAATTAATCTTTCACAATGACCTTCTACATTAGCCTTATCATCTAATACGATGCCTAATGCTTCTTTTACTAGATCAATAATTGCTTCTCTTGCGATAAAGCTGTTTTCACCAATACCAGCTGTGAATGAAATTGCATCAACATGTCCAAGTTCTACAAAATAAGAACCAATATAATCAGCAACACGTTTTCTAAACATATTAAAAGCTAATTCGGCTCTTTGGTTACCAGCATCTTTTGCATCAATGATATCTCTCATATCACCAGACACTCCAGATACACCTAATAAACCAGATTCCTTATTTAACATCTTGAATACAGTCTTCATATCATATCCAAGATTTTCAATTAAGTGGTCTACAACTGATGCATCAATATCACCAGAACGAGTTGCCATCATGACACCAGCAAGAGGTGTAAGACCCATAGAAGTATCAATAGACTTACCGTCTTTTACAGCACAAAGTGAAGCACCAGCACCTAAATGACATACAATGATATTAGCATGTTCAGGATTACCTAATAATTCCTGAGTACGCTTTGAAACATAGTAATGAGAAGTACCATGTGCACCATATTTTCTAATCTTGTTTTCTTCATAGAACTTATATGGGATAGGGTAAACTGCATTTTCAGGCTTAATAGAGTGATGGAATGCTGTATCAAATACTACAACAGCACCAGCAGTAGGAATAGCTTCCTTAAATGCATTGATACCGATAATATGTGCAGGGTTATGAAGTGGTGCAAGTGGTGATAATTCATCAATCTTAGCGATCACATCATCATCTACAACACAAGAACTATCGAAATAAGGACCACCCTGTACGACACGATGACCAATACCTTTGATTTCATCTAAACGTTCAACAATCTTCTTTTCAATTAATGTATCAAGTAATACCTGGACAGCTTCCTTGTGAGTAGGAACTGCAAAAATCTTCTTGTCTTTAGTACCATTGTACTTGATAGTGAAGATTGAATCTTCCATACCGATTCTTTCGATAATACCAGAAGTGATAACACTTTCAGTATCCATTTCAAATAACTGGAATTTCAATGAAGAACTTCCACAGTTAACTGCTAAAACTTTTGACATGCTTATATCCTCCTAAACACCCCTATTATAAACAGAAACCCCTAACATTTCTACTATAAATTTAGATTACGTGACAAAAAGAATGTTCTGTAATATAATCATTGCTGCCAGGGGCGCATTTATTGCTGAGATAGGTGAAAGCCTTGTCCCTTAGCATCTGATCTGGGTAATACCAGCGTAGAGAGGCCGTACTTTTTTAGTGACTTCTTTGCGTCACCTTAGTCATTGGAAAGGGGAGATTTATAAATGAATAAGAAGACATTATCCACTCGAGCAATTGCTTATGTTGCATTATTTATCGCTATGCAGTTAGTTCTAGAAGTACTATTTAAGGTGGTTCCAGGACAGCCAGAAGGTGGTTCTATTACTTTAAGTTTATTGCCAATCGTACTTGCAAGTTATTTGATGGGTGCACAGTATGGAATTATTGTCGGTGTTGGTGCCACTGTCATGCAGTTTGTATTAGGTCTTGCTTTATATTATGGACCTTGGTCTGTTGTATTGGACTATCTTGTGCCATTATCAGCACTTGGTATTGCAGGCTTTATTCCTAATTTTAAATTAGGTAAGACTGAAGTTTATACAGGTATTTTTGTAGGAATGATCCTTAAGTTCATTTCACATTTATTATCTGGTGCTGTAGTATTTGTAAGCTATGTACCTAAGAACATGAACCCTTGGGTTTATTCATTCTTATACAATATTGGTTATAATGTAGGTACACTTATTTTAACTTATGTAGTATTTGCACTTATTTATCCAAAACTTAAGAAAGCATTTAAGGCTATTTAACAGTGGGAAACCACTGTTTTTTTACTTTTAACACAAAACGATAACTTAAAAAGGCTTTATTTAGGAAAAAACAGGTGAGGTTTATGTACATTTCACCTGTTTTTTGCTATGATATTCGATAGGTTGAAAGAGGTTTGATTATGAAGAATTCATTAGTGGGGCAGGATGTGCTCATCCATTGCTATAAACATGACGGTAAACCACATCGTACGTGGTCACGCTGTAAGATATTAGAAGAAACAGACCGCCATTTTATTGGTATAAATAATAATACATTAGTTACAGAATCAGATGGTCGTTCCTGGGTCACTAAAGAACCCGCTATCTGTTATTTTCCTAAGGATAGATGGTATAATGTAATCTGTATGATTAGAAGTGATGGTATCTATTATTATTGTAATATTGCTTCTCCTATATTATATGATGGAGAAGCACTTAAATATATTGATTATGATCTCGATTTAAAGGTATGGCCTGGTTATCGTTATAAGGTATTAGATGAAGGTGAATATGCGGCTCATCGTATTAAATATCAATATTCAGATGAATTAGATGAGATATTCCATGAACAGCTCAATCGTTTGATTGTGATGACGATGAATGCATCTGGTCCTTTTCGTGCAGGATTTGCTCAGGAGTGGTATAATAAGTATCAGCAGATGATGAAAAATAGAGGAACTAAAAATGATAAACTTAAAAAATGAAGCTGAAATGATTGCTTTTGGTAAACGTATTGGAGAAACAATCTTTCCCCATTCTATTATCACATTAACAGGGGATCTAGGGGCTGGTAAGACAACATTCACAAAAGGAATAGGGCAGGGACTTGAAATCAAGAAAATTATCAATTCTCCTACTTTTACTATTGTGAAGGTTTATTCTGGACGTATGACCCTTTATCATTTTGATGCATATCGCCTAGAAGGGGCAGATGATGATTTGGGATTTGAAGAGATGTTTGAAGATGATGGCTTATGTGTGATTGAATGGCCACAGTTTATTGAAGACATTATTCCAGAAGAAAGATTAGAAATTGAAATAATAAAGAATGAAGATGAAACACGTTCTTTAAAGCTTCATCCTATTGGTGAAAAATATGAGAACTATGTGAGGGAGGTTACACATGATTAGTTTAGTGATGGATACATCAAATAGTTATTTAGCTGTAGGCTTATTTCAGGATAATATGTGTCTAGAAGCCTTCCAGGAAAAAGGTTCTAGAAGACAATCAGAAAAAGCGATTCCTACATTAAAGGAAGTACTTGATCGTCATCATATTGCATTAAAGGATGTGAAAGAGATGATTATTACATCCGGACCTGGCTCTTATACAGGTGTCAGAGTCGCAATGACTATCGCAAAGACACTTGCTGCAGTGTCTGATGTGAGAATTAAATCAGTCAGTTCTTTAGCTGCTTATGCTGGTATGAGTCAAGCATTAAGTGTTATTGATGCAAGAGGACATAAGGTCTTTGTTGGTGTTTATGAAAATGGTCTTCCTTTAATTAAGGAACAGGTCGTGGCTTTAGAAGACTTTGCCCAGTTACGTGCTGAATATGGAGACTTTGAACTTGTGGGTGAAATAGGCTGTCTAGGTTTAGATGAAAAAGAATGTGATCTTTGTGCTAATATCTATGCATTAGGACAGATGGCTGATCCAATTGAGAATGTTGATTTATTAGTGCCAACTTATATTAAAGATGTTGAGGCTAAGAAAGCATGTTATTAAGAGAAATGCAGGAAGAAGATCTTGATGAGATTGAAAGACTAGAAGGGTTATTATTTAGCCCTGCATGGTCTAAAGAAGATTTTTTTCATGAACTAAAAACAAATGATTATGCCCATTACTATGTTCTTGTAGATGACAAAATTGTTGGTTATGCAGGATTCTGGTATGCTTATGAAAACTGTGAACTCACTACAATTGGTATTGATCCAAATTATCAAGGAAAAGGCTTTTCTAAGGTATTGATGGATTATGGATTAAAAGAAGGACATAATAAGGGGTGTATTAATTATAGTTTAGAAGTGCGTGTATCGAATGAACGTGCGATTTGTTTATATAAGAAGTATGGCTATGAGATATGTGCTATACGTAAAGATTATTATGCAGACCATGAGGATGCTTATCTCATGGTAAGAAAGGAGGAAAAATAATGGCTGTTATTCTAGCTATTGAATCAAGCTGTGATGAAATGAGTGTTGCAATCCTAAAGGATGGAAAAGAGTTATTAAGTCATGTTGTTGCATCACAGATTGATATCCATAAACAATATGGTGGGGTTGTTCCTGAAATTGCCAGTCGTAAACATGTTGAATGTGTCAGCACTGTTTTAAAGGAAGCATTAAAACAGGCAGAAATCTCTTTAGAGGAGATTGATGCAATTGCAGTCACAAAAGGACCAGGACTTGTAGGTTCTTTACATGTTGGTATGCAGGAAGCCAAAACATTGGCTATTTATTTAAACAAGCCACTTATTGGTGTACATCATATTGCGGGGCATATTTATGCTAATGAACTAGTGAATGATATTGAATATCCTGCAATGGCTCTTGTTGTTTCAGGAGGACATACAGAACTTGTTTATATGAAAAAGGAATTCTCTTTTGAGGTCATCGGTACAACATTTGATGATGCAATTGGTGAAGCCTATGACAAGGTAGGACGTGTTCTACATCTTCCATATCCTGGAGGACCTGTTTTAGACAAAATGGCGCATGAGGGCACTCATAGCTATACACTTCCAAAACCACTTGATGATGGAAGCTATAACTTCAGCTTCAGTGGCTTAAAGAGCGCTGTCATCAACTTAAAGCATAATGCAGACCAAAGAGGAGAAGAAATCAATGGCAATGACTTAGCATGTTCATTCCAGGATGTGGCTATGGATACGATTGCTTCTAAAGCCCTAGCTGCTGCTCATGATCTTGGTGTAAAGCAGATTATTGTAGCAGGTGGTGTGAGTGCGAACAAAGGTCTCAGAGAAAAAATGAGTACAAGTGATATTCCTGTTATTTTTCCACCATTGAAGTATTGTACAGATAATGCCGCAATGATTGCATCTGCTGCAAGTATCATGTATAAATACAATATGTTTGCCCCTTTGGACTTATCTGTTAAGCCAGATTATGACTTAGAGGCGGAAAGTGTAGGAGACAACTATGAGTAGTGAAAAGAAACAGAAAATTTCACGTGCGACGATGACACGTTTTCCTGTTTATTTGAAGGCTTTAAGAGTTATGGGACATGAAGGCAAAGAGAACTTCTTATCGAGTGAACTTGCGGAAGTTACTCATATCCAGGATACGACTATCCGTCGTGACTTTGGCTTTTTGCCTCAGAAGAATACACTTGGCAAACGAGGTTATGGTTATGATACAAAAGAGATGATTGAAACACTCAGTGACTTCTTAGGTTTAGGACTTGATGAACCAATTATTTTGATTGGTGTAGGTAACTTGGGATCAGCTATTTTGAAATATAACCGCTGGAAATACACAGTTGGACAGATTGTCTGTGCTTATGATAAGGATGCTAATATTGAAGGTGAACGTTTTGGTGTCAAGATTCATAAGAGTGATGATTTGGAAAAAACATTCCCTAAGGACTGTAAGATTGCGATTCTTGCGATTTCTGATAATGTTCAGGAAATGGTGGATCGCTTAGTTGCATTAGGGATTAAAGGCATTGTAGACTTCACCCACTCTCATTTTATTGTGCCTCAGGGAGTAGAGGTACAGAATGTGGATGTTGTTGTCGCAATACAAGAATTAGAATTAAAGATGAAATCAAATACAAAGGAGTAAGAAGGATGTTTGAATTTATGACAGTAAGAGAACTTTATGAAATCTGTCGTGCAGATAACGCTGTAGAAACAGATAACGTAGAGTATGTTGAATTAGAAGGATGGGTAAGAACAAATAGAGATAGTGGTAAACTAGGATTCATCGCATTAAATGATGGTTCTTATTTTAGAAATTGTCAGGTTGTTTATTTAGAAGAAAAATTAAAGAACTTCGATGAAGTTTCACATATCGCAACTGGTTCAGCTATTCATGTATTAGGTAAGTTAAAATTAACACCTGATGCAAAGCAGCCATTTGAAGTAGAAGCCACTGAAATTATTCTTGAAGGTGACTGTGATAGTGATTACCCATTACAGAAGAAGAGACACTCTTTTGAATTTATGAGAGAAATCCCTCATTTAAGACCAAGAGCAAATTCATTCTATGCTATCTTCAGATTAAGATCTGTATTATCTATGGCTATTCATGAATTCTTCCAGGATCAGGGATTCGTCTATGTGCATACACCAATTATCACATCTAACGATGGTGAAGGTGCTGGAGAAATGTTTAGAGTAACAACTATTGATGATACTGATTTCTCTAAGGATTTCTTTGAAAAAGAAGCCTACTTAACAGTAACTGGACAGTTACATGTAGAAGCATTCGCTATGGCATTTAGAGATGTTTATACTTTCGGACCAGCATTCAGAGCTGAAAACTCAAATACATCAAGACATGCGAGTGAATTCTGGATGGTAGAACCAGAAATCGCATTTGCGGACCTTGAAGATGATATGTGTTTAATTGAAGAAATGGTTAAATACTGTATTCAGTACTGCTTAGATAATGCTCCAGAAGAAATGAAATTCTTTGAACAGATGGTTGACCATGACTGTATCAACCGTATCACAAAGGTTAGAGATTCTCACTTTGCACGTATGACTTATACAGAAGCTATTGATCATTTATTAAAGGCTGATGTGAAGTTTGATAACAAGGTTGAATGGGGTATTGATTTAAATGCTGAACATGAACGTTATATCTGTGAAGAAGTTGTAGGTGGTCCTGTATTCTTAACAGATTATCCAAAAGAAATCAAAGCATTCTATATGCGTTTAAATGATGACAACAAGACAGTTGCAGCATGTGACTTATTAGTACCAGGCATCGGTGAATTAGTTGGTGGTTCACAGAGAGAAGAACGTTATGATGTTCTAGAAAAGCTAATGGATGAAAAGGGCATGAATAAAGAAACACTACAGTGGTATATGGACTTACGCCGCTTTGGTGGATGTAAGCATGCTGGATTCGGTTTAGGTTTTGACCGTTTCTTAATGTATTTAACTGGTATGGCTAACATCAGAGATGTAGAACCATTCCCACGTACACCACGTAACTTGAAATTCTAAAAGACCACATATGTGGTCTTTTTTCTTAAAGGAAGTAATATTATGGATGAATTTAATGGCATCAATACTTTTTTTAATATGATTTACCATAATGACCGTGCTTTTTCTCGTGCTTTATTGAATTATCAGTCTTTTAATGATTATCGACAGTGGTTAAGAAATCATCACATAGAATTTAAAGAACTTGATATGATTGATGAGTATTCATTCAGTATGATTCGTCCTGATATGACAATTAAAGATGTATCCATGCTGACACATACTAATTTACAAGAAGGTTTACAACGTATTCGTTCTTTCTTTAAAGATAAGACTTTCTTATTTCTTATTCCCGGTACAAATAAAGAAATTGAAAACTATTCTTTTACAGGAGTGGATTATATTTTTACAATAAGCAAACCTTTTAAGCAGGAAGACTTGTCTTTCTTAGACCCATTTCCTGGATTACTTGAAGCTTTATTTTATGCAGATGAATGGCCTGGAGGACTCATATTTAATTCTAAACATGCAGCCTTTTATCCATTGCATAGTAATTCCCAGGCAAAGGCATTACAGAAAAAGATTGATGAGAAGACAATGTTTAATAAAGAAGGACATTCTTCTTTTATTTACCATTTATCTGATTTACATCTAGGTCCTAAAAAGAAACTGAAAGCAGTCTCAAATTTATTAGATTCATTAGATGAATGTGATCACTATGCCCATAGTCCTCATAGTAAACAGGTCTTTATTACAGGAGATCTTATGAACTCTCCTAATACAAAGAATATGTATCAGGCCAATAGTTTTATGACAATGATTAGAAAGAGATATAAGGCAGATATCACCTTTGTGTTAGGTAACCATGATATGATAGTAAAAGGCTTGAGTATTGGTGGAAGACAACGTACAAAAGTCATAGCCTATTTACTAGGTGAAAAGATTAAGGTTATAGAAAAAGATAAGATTGTACTTGTAAAGATAGATTCTAATGCTGGTGGTAACTTAGCTAGAGGAATGATCACAAGAAGACAATTAGACCAAATAGACTCAGAACTTGCAGGTATAGAAAATCTAGAAGATTATACGATTGTGGTCTTACTACACCATCATGTATTTAAAGTCTCTAAGTCAGACTTCTTAAAAATACAATGGCGTGAAAAATCTATATTTGGAAGTATAATGGATAAATCTAAAGCACTTGTAGATGCTAATATGTTTGCAACATGGCTTCAACAACGTCATATTAAATATGTCCTTCATGGCCATAAGCATGTGCCTTATTTCATGAATAAAAAAGGTACATACTATATCTCAGCAGGAAGCGCAACAGGTGGCTTAAAGGAAAGTGAAAGTCATTATTATTCTTATAATGTATTACGTTATGATTATATGGATAAGAAGATGAAAACATGTCTGATATTCTATGATGATAACAAGAAAGCAGAAAGAAAACGTGTTGAAGTATATTTAATGGAGGAAGATAAATGAAATTAGTTGATAAAATGAAAGATGAACGCTTAGGGATTGCGATTTTATATAATTTCTCTAAGGGATATGAAAAACCAGTTCCTATGGAACTATATGATATTGTATTACCTTTTATCTATCATGATGCATTTAGAAAAGAAATTCTCAAGCATGATACATTAAAAGATGTCATTGAAGCATCTATTGAAGCAGATCCACACTTTAAAGAAGTGATTCTTGAAGCAATTAATGATGATGAAGGCATTACCTCTAAAGCATTAGGAATGGCCATGATGGGTGGAATGCTGACTTATGAGATGATTGATGGAAAAGTTTGTGGTAAATTACATGAAGCTGAAGTTTTAGACTTTAACGAATGTATTATTTTTGGTAAGATGATGCAGGACCATACAAAAGAAGAAATTCTTGGTTTGTTACATCAGGAACTTCGTATTGTCTTCTTGCAGGTAGAAACATTAGGAAAAGATGTCAACACACATATCTTTGATGATCTTGGAAGAGTCACTTATCATGAAAATGTAGACCAGTTAGATGTTATTTCTCTTTGTAAGGATGCAGATATCGTTATTACAAATAAGAATCTGTTTAGAAAAGTAGAAATTGACCGCTGTCCTTATCTTAAGATGATTGCGGTAACAGCCACTGGCACAAACAATGTAGATTTAGATTATGCAAAAGAAAAGGGAATCCGAGTAGCCAACGTAAAAGGATATTCTACTGAAGCTGTTGCTCAGTTAACACTTGCATTATGTCTAGAACTTGTTGAACATACATCACGCTATGATAGTTATGTAAAATCACAGCAATATGAAAAGGATAAGGTCTTCTCATTCTTTGGTTACTCGTTTCATGAATTATCTACTATGACTTGGGGAATTGTTGGTCTAGGCGCAATCGGTCAGCGCGTTGCACGTATTGCGGAAGCATTAGGATGTCAGGTGCAGTATTATTCTACAACTGGACATCATCAGGATGAACACTTCAAGCAGGTGGATTTTGATACATTACTTAAAACAAGTGACATTATTTCTATTCATTCACCTCTTACAAAAGAGACAGAACATTTATTTGATGCAGAAGCTTTCAAGAAGATGAAAGATACAGCTTACCTCATTAATGTAGGACGTGGTCCTATTATCGATGAAGAAGCGCTAAGTGATGCATTAAATAATAACCTTATTGCAGGAGCAGGTTTAGATGTATTTGAAAAAGAACCACTTCCTTCAACAAGCCCTTTATATAGTGTTGATCCTCAAAAGGTCGTTTTCACACCACATGTTGCATGGGGTTCAGTAGAAGCAAGACATCGTTTGATTCTTGAAGTACGTGAAAACATTGTCGCTTTTATTAAAGGCGAGGACCGTAATAACTGTTAAAAAGGAAAAGGAGGAGCCTATAAGAAGGCAAGTGTACGGTCAGAGATGATCGGAATTAACGTCTGTGGACTAGCGATAGGTTGAAACAGAAACATTTGTTTATTGTAGCATTTAAAAAATGATTCAAATTATTATTGTATGTATTTTAGTATTACTTGGTATTTACTGTTTTAAGGTTTATCCATTAGAAAGAAGAAATACCAAAAAGCTCGCATTTAGTGCTTTAATTATTATCATCACATTGATTCTAAAGAGACTTACTATTATGGTGCCGTTATTTGGTGCTGAAAGCTTAAAGATTGGTTTTGAATATATTCCTGTTATGTTGGCAGGTGTGATTCTTTCACCAAGCTATGCTTATCTCATTGGTTTAATTACTGATTTACTTGGTTTGGTGATTTCCCCAACAGGATTTCCATTCTTTGGATTTACACTCAATCAGGTATTGATTGGTTTGATTCCATCATTGATTGCTGTAAAAGTGAAGAATGTAGATGGAAAACGATTTGGTAAAGTTGTATGTCTCATGATTGCATTATTTGGTGGAGCAGGATTGCTTTTTGTTGCTTTACAAAAAACAATCTCTATCGGTAAAGTCACTTATACATTAACATCTTTGCAAAAAGGTGTTATGATTGGACTCTGCCTTGTTGCCTCTATAGGTTTTATCTTGTTCATGTTGAAACGCACAAAGAATATGAAAGACAATGATGTGTCATTATTTGGTACTTGGCTATTAAGTGTTATTTTAGTCGAACTTGCAATTACATTCTGCTTAACACCTTTCTGGCTACAGATTATGTATGGCATTCCATTTGTGGTATCTGTAAGTATTCGTGTGATTAAGGCATGCTTTATTATTCCATTAGAAATCATTATTGGGTTCCCATTATTGAAACAGATGGATAAATTATATAAATAGGAGTATAGATATGGAATATCAGGTCACAGTTGACCAGTTTACTGGGCCGCTCGATCTCTTGCTTCATCTAATAAAAGAACATGATATGGATCTTCTTGATCTTGATGTAGCGGCGGTATGTGACCAGTATCTCGCTTATATTCAAACAATGGATCCTTCACTCTTAGAAGCTGTCTCTGAATATTTAGTCATGGCAGCCTGGCTTATTGAAATGAAAAGTAAACTATTACTTCCTAAGCCAGAAATAGATGAAGAAGATGATTATGAAGCAGAAAGAAAGAGAATGATTGAAAGACTGATTGAAAAGAACCGCATTAATGGTATCTTAGAAGCCTTTGAAGCCTCTTATGATAAACGTCAGACAATGCATTCTAAAATACCTTCAGCACTTGAAGAATATCTTCCTAGTGGTGAAGAAACTATTCCTGAGGGAATGGAAGTTTATGATTTGATCAAGGCGATGCAGAGAGTAATGCAAAGACGTGCTCTATTGCATCCTCTTGAATCTAAAATTGCACGTGTAGAAATATCTATTGATGAAAGAACAGAACAGATCAGGAGTTATTTCTTACGTCATAAAGGTAAAACTGTTGATTTTGAAGACTTGTTTGATGAAGGAGACCGCTATTTTGCGATAGTAACATTCCTTTCTATTCTTGTCTTAGTAAAAAACAGTGAGTTATTGATTACTCAAAGTGGTAATTTTGAAAAGATTTATTTGAAAGGAACAAGCTATGGACAAGAATGAGTATTTATCAGTCATAGAAGGTATGCTTTATATCTATGGTGATGAAGGTGTTACAATTAAAGATGTTGCGGAAGCATTAGAAATCACTAAGAAAGAAGCATATGAACTGATGGACGAATTACTCTCTCTTTATGCTTCTAAAACAGTTAAGGGTGTAGATATATGTGATTTTGGTGGTACTTATAAGATGGTGACATTGCCTCAGCATGATGTCTATTATAAGAAGATGATGACTACAAGTGGTAGAAAACTATCTAAATCAGCCTTAGAAACATTAGCTATTGTGGCTTATTATCAGCCTGTTACTAGAATTCGTATTGAAGAAATACGTGGTGTAGGCTGTGAATCAATGATTCGTAAGCTTTTAGCTCAAGCCCTTATTAAAGAAGTAGGACGTGATGATTCACCAGGTAAACCAGTCTTATATGGCGTTACTGATGAATTCATGGACGCTTTTAACTTAAAAAGCTTGGATGAATTACCAGAACTTAAAGAAATTGAATCTGAATTTGATGAAGAAGATATCTTCAATACAAAATATCAGGAAAAGGTAGAAGAAAAGCCAGAAACGAATTAGTTTCTGACTTTTTTTCTAAAGAAACGGCAGAACTTCCCACCTCAATAAGAAATATAGGTGGGGGATGAATGCCGATGATGAATTTGTTTGAGAAATTTTGGAATAATAAGGGTATAAGATATATAGGAAGCTTCTTTTCCTAAATCTATAGAAAGGAGTTAAATATATGTATCTTACAATAAAGCAGCAGGTAAAGCATCTGTCCAAGGAAGACTATCGTTCTATCAAGGAATTATGTCATATAGCGAAGAATCTCACTAATCAGGCAATCTATAACATCAGACAGCATTACTTTGCAGAAGGCAAGTTTCTGGGATGAGGATGCAATACCAGCCTATAAGAGTGATGATACTGAAGAATATCATTTCAGTGGAAAGAGAATACATCGTGGACAGTATAGAACATCCACTGGAAAAGTGTTAAATGCAGATGTGAATGGTGCATTAAATATCATGCGTAAAAGTAGCGTTGTGGATGTAAACATCCTATACAGTAGAGGCGAAGTGGACACGCCTATAAGAATAAGGATTGCCTAGCGATAGGTGGAGACTTAAATATCAATCTTCTTAAACGGATGCGCAGGCATCTAAAAAAAACGACTTAATAAAATATTAAGTCGTAGTAGTTCATGACTGACATTCTTTTAATAGTTTTAAACGACGTTTATAATATTCAATCTTTTCTTTAACCTGCTTCTTTACAGCCACAGAAGTTGATTCTGCAAGAGAAATGGTACCAAACATGATCAAGAGTGTCACGATTGGCATTCCAAATAAGAATAACTTAGAATGACTAATAAAGAAAAGGATACCTAACACGACTATACTTATTAATGCATATCTTAAAGTACGCATACCTAAGCAGTAACTATATATTTCTGCTCTCACATTTTCGTAAGAATTCTCTAAGAAAGTAATGACCTCCTCACAGCTTTCTACATCAAGTGAAGCATCATCAATATTTGTTTCTATTTCAATGTGAAATGCCATAGTTCTACCTCCAATTCTCTATCATTATAACATTGAATTATAAAAAGAAAAGACATATACTTAAGAATGATTTTATGATATAGTGGTAGACACACAGAAATGAGGAAAATACAGTGCATATATGGGGACATTTTAAAACAATCACAAAACATAAGATATTAGTAGGAAAGCTATGCTTTAAAGTACATTTATATAAGCAGGGCTTATTACATGACTTATCTAAATATTCTCCAAGTGAATTTATTACAGGAATCAAGTATTATAAGGGTACTTATTCTCCTAATAGTGCTGAAAGAAATGAGAAAGGCTACTCAACAGCCTGGCTTCATCATAAAGGTCGTAATAAGCATCATTGGGAATACTGGGTGGATTTTACAAGAAAGGGTCAGGTTCCCGCTAAAATGCCTTATAACTATGTGCTAGAGATGTTCTGTGATAGAGTTGCAGCAAGCAAGATTTATGAAGGAAAGAATTATACAGATGCCTTTCCTTTACAATACTATGAATCAGGACAATATTCTTATATATTACATCCTGAAACACGTGCCTTAATTCGTTTCATGCTTGTTTATTTAAAGGATCATGGACTAGATGATACAATTAAAATGCTGAATAGACATCATGATTATGATGAATATTTTGTTGAATTTAAGGACGATTTCATGTAGATTAGTTAATGGAAAAGAAAGGGTGAAACAATGGAAGAAAGATTACAAAAAGTCATTGCACAGAGTGGTTATACTTCACGTCGTAAAGCAGAAGAACTTATTCAGCAGGGTAAAGTGACAGTGAATGGTGAAGTCGTAACAGTGCTTGGTACTAAGGTCACCAAGAAAGATACAATCTGTGTCAATGGAAAACTTATTAATAAAGAAGATAAAGTATATTATTTATTCTATAAACCAGAAAAATGCGTATGTACTATGAGTGATGAACATGATCGTACATGTGTAGCTGATTATTTTGCAGATAGTAATGAAAGAGTTTATCCAGTAGGAAGACTTGACTATGATACAACAGGTGCTTTATTTATGACAAATGATGGTGAATTTGCGAACCTTATTATGCATCCATCTAGTCACTTAGAAAAAGTCTATGAAGTATCTGTTAAGGGATTACTTACCAAGGCTGAAAAGAACCAGCTAGAAAAAGGTATCTATCTAGAAGGTGTTAAAACATTACCTTGTGAAATTGCGATTACTGGAAATGATGAAGAACATGGTACGACTATGTTGTTGATTCGTTTAGTAGAAGGTAAGAACAGACAAATCAAGAAGATGTTTGAAGAAGTAGGACATCCTGTAAAGCGTTTAAGAAGAATCATGATTGGTCCAATTGACTTAAAGGGATTAACTCCTGGTACTTATCGTCGTTTAAAACCACATGAAGTAAATGTATTACGTACAATGGCTTTAAAAAAGAAAAACGCAAACAAAAAATAAAAGAGGATGCATCGCATCCTCTTGCTTTATTATTCAGCTTCAATTACGCCAACTGGGCAACCATCGATAGCATCCTGAACAGCTGGATCTTCAGTTTCATCAACGATTACTTTTGCTAATCCTTCGTCATCTAATTCGAAAACGTCTGGGCAAACTCCTGCGCAAGCACCGCAACCTAAGCAGCCTTCATTAACTTTAACTTTCATTTACATATCCTCCTTATTTCATATATATCCATTATAACGGATTATGAGGTTTTTTGAAAGTTATTTTCTTAATTTTATAGGTATGCTATAATAGATACGATTAGGTGGTGAAATTTATGTCAGAACAGACAAGAATGTCTAAGTATAAGGATTTACGTGACAATATCGATGATGATACTTATGTGCCTCATGAAGAGGATGATGCTGATGATGATTTCTTATCATTTATACCAAGGTCAAATCATCGTGAAAGTCTAGAACCAAAGACATATGAAACACTCAAATATGAAAGCAACCCATTTGAATCATTGCACGAGGATCATCTCAATACAACAAGAACACGCACGGATACACGTCTTGATATTTTGAATCAAATGAAAGAGGATGCTTCTTCACAGGATACCATCTGTGATTATCATACGTCTGAGTTACGAAGAGGGCATGCAGTGAAGGGTGGTAGCTTGATGGACAAGTTGGCTGCTATGTCACCTGAAGAAGATGTTGAAGCTTTTAGAAAATACAGTGAAGAAATATCACATCGTGAACCAGTGAAAACGGAACGAGTAGTGAGAAGTGCACCAAACTATGAAAATAAACATGCACAAAAGAAAGCACCATTACCGGAAAAACAAGAAGATAAAAAACTTACAAAGATTTTGAATGGTGTGATCGCATTACTTGTGATTGCGGTGATTGTATTTATTATCATGACTTTTCTGAATATTTAGGGGGATTTTAGAATGAAAAAAATTGCTATTGCGATTGACGGGCCTGCAGCTGCAGGTAAGTCTACGATTGCTAAGAGAGTCGCAAATAATCTAGGTTATACTTATATTGATACAGGTGCAATGTATCGTTGTGTGGCATATTATGCACTTGTAAAGGGTGTTGATTTCCATGACGAAAATGCTGTCTGTCGTTTATTACCAGAAATTAAGATTAAATTAATGCCTGATAACACTGTCTACTTAAATGATCGTGATGTAACTGCAGATATTCGTGTGAATGAAATCAGTGCAGGTGCATCTATTGTTTCTGCTTATTCTAAGGTAAGAACATATTTAGTAGCACAACAAAGAGAAATGGCCAAAGCTGGTGGTGTTATTCTTGATGGTAGAGATATTGGAACTGTCGTATTACCAAATGCAGAACTAAAGATCTATCAGGTGGCATCTATTGAATGTCGTGCTTTACGTAGACATAATGAAAATTTAAGTCGTGGATTGAATTCTAATCTTGATGAAATCAAGAAGGAAGTAGCAGCACGTGATGAAGCAGATATGACACGTGAGATTTCTCCATTAAAGAAAGCAGATGATGCAATTGAAATTGATACTTCAGATATGACTATTGATGAAGTTGTTGCACATATTATGAATTTAGTTGAAAAGAAGACTCAATAAGGAGGCGAAATATGAAAAAAGGTATTGTTGCGATTGTAGGTCGTGCGAATGTAGGGAAGTCTACATTATTTAACCGTATTATTGGTGAACGTGTTTCTATTGTAGAAGACGTACCAGGTGTTACAAGAGACCGTATTTATGCAAAAGCCAGCTGGCTTACAAAAGAATTTAGAGTTATTGATACTGGTGGTATTGAATTAAAGAATGCTGATTTTACAGAACAGATCAAGACTCAGGCTGAGATTGCGATTGAAGAAGCAGATGTTATTATCTTTGTTGTTAATGGACGTGAAGGTTTAACAAGTGAAGATAACTTTGTAGCAAGAATGCTTCAGAAATCAGGTAAACCTGTACTTTTGGCTGTTAATAAGATTGATGATGTGGCATTTAGGGATAACATTTATGATTTCTATAGCTTAGGTATTGGTGAACCAATTCCTGTATCAAGTGCTCATGGTATTGGTGTAGGGGATCTTCTTGATGAAGTTATTAGAGTGCTTCCAGATGAAGAAGATGAGTTTGAAGAAGATGAAATCAAGGTGTCTATTATTGGTAGACCAAATGTTGGTAAATCTTCTCTTACAAATGCGATTTTAGGTGAAGACCGTGTTATTGTTTCTAATATTGAAGGAACAACAAGAGATGCTATTGATACAGCATTTGAAAAAGATGGTTATAAGTATAGAATCATCGATACAGCAGGTATGCGTAAGAAGGGTAAAGTCTATGAGAATATTGAAAAATATTCAGTACTTCGTGCTTTAAAGGCTGTAGAACAGAGTGATGTTATTCTTTGTGTTGTCGATGGTGAAAGAGGCATTATTGAACAGGATAAGCATGTTGCGGGGTATGCACATGAATTAGGTAAATCAGTTGTCCTAGTTGTTAATAAATGGGATGCTGTGACTAAAGATGAAAAGACAATGGCTAAGATGGAAAAGAACTTAAGAGAACAGTTTAAGTATCTTGACTATGCACGTATTGCTTTTGTCAGTGCTTTAAAGAAACAGCGTATTAATACATTATTTGATTTAATTGTAGAAGCATACATGAATGCTCATAAACGTGTGACTACAAGTGTATTAAATGATGTTATTGTAGATGCTCAGGCAATGAATCCTACAACTACATTTGAAGGTGGAAGACTTAAGATCTATTATGCCAACCAGGTTGCTGTACAGCCACCAACATTTGTATTATTTGTAAATGATCCTAAGTTCATGCATTTCTCATATAAGCGTTATCTAGAAAACTGCTTAAGAGATCGTTTTGGGTTTGAAGGAACGCCAATTCATATTATCTGTAGAAAAAGAGACTAAAACTGACCAAATAGGTCAGTTTTTTTGTGCGATGAAATCATCCTCGTAGACGCGAGTCAGACAGGTATACAGTGGAGCAGCGCTGAACATTTGATCAGCTACCCAACAGCGTATAGATATGCTATAGCGCTTAATTATAATACGGCTTGTACCCCTGGTGCAGGTAGTGCTATATTTCTGCATTGTTCAACTGGTGGGGCAACAGCTGGATGTATCAGTGTATCTTCAAGTGATATGATTCGTATATTAAAGATGATTCAAGGTGATACTTTGATTGGAATATATCAGAATAAAAGCAGCTTATATTAATAGCTAAATAATAGTAGTCAGATAAGTGAAGTAACTTAGTATTGTAGATTATAAGGAGGATTATAATGAAAATTCTCCTTTTTCTGTGGTATTTATTAAAGAAAGTACTTTAAAATTTCATTTCACCAATTTACTTGACTGAAAGAAATGTAAGTGCTAACATTTAAATATATGAGTGATATCATTTCAATTGAATAGTTGATTGTGAGATTATGTGAAGGGACTTATCTCATATTATGTATGATTTTCTGGTATCTCTTTGAGAGAACATTTTTTTTGCAGTAATCATGCTTTTCAGCTATTCCCAATTACAATTATGGAGGAGGTTGTTTTATGGACAACAAAGAAAGCAAGGGTGGCTTAAATAAAAGTCTTAAGCTGATTTTCGTTTACACCGTTGCAACAGGTTCTATTTTTACATTTGTAAACTATTGGGACTCTGTATTCTATGGTTATTGTGGAAGCGGGACATTCCTCGCATTCGCACTTATGACTGTAGCTATTTTGCCAGTCGCACTTGTATATAGTGAATTGGCATCTATTTTCCACACTGGTGGTGGGGAATTAATCTACAACACTGTTGGTATTAATAAGCATGTTGGATTCTTAGCTTCTTGGCTTATCATGGCCGCTTGGATTTCAGTACCACCAGCTGTTGTTATGGCTATCATGACATGGATCAATAAGACATTAAATCTAGGTCTTGGTACATGGGGCATGGTTGGTTGTGCTGCAATATTACTTGTTTTATATTTCTTAATGAGTATTCAGAACGTTCAGTTCTTAGTAAAGGCTCAGGCAGGTATGCTTTTCTGTAACATTGCAGTTACTATTATTACTGGTTTCTTATTACTATTCTCAGGACATTGGCATTTATCTAACTTTGGAAATATCTTCCAGTCAACTTTAAGTTCTATAAATGGTATTCCTGGATGGGTTATTGGCATGGCGTTATTGATTACACCATACTTCGGATTTGAAACAGTACCTCAAATGGTTGAAGAAGGAGACTTCCCAATCAAGAACTCTAAGAAAGCTATTTGCGGTTCAATCCTTACTTGTGGTTGTATCTATGTATTCTACTATTTCTGTGTTGCAGGATTAGATGGATTACAGGGCATTCATACAACTCTTGCACAGGATGGTTTCTTAACTATTTTAACTATGCAGAAAGTATTAGGATGGACATTCTGGCCTATTATCGTTGGTATTCTTTCTTGTTTACTTGGTATGGGTGCTTCATTACTTGGTTTCTGGATGTCAACAGTACGTATGTTATATTCAATGGCTAATAAGAACTTCTTACCAAAGGTTTTCGCAAAGGTAAACAAGAATCAGCAGCCATTATTACCTAACATCTTCTTGTTAGTATTATCATTAGTATTTATTGTATTACAGAACTCATCTGACTTCATGAGTGCATTCTTTAACTTAATGAGTTTCGGATGTGCCTGTGCTTATGCATTAACTATGATTTCAGCTATCTGTATTCATAGAAAACATCCTAATTGGGTAAGTGCAAACACTGTTAAGGGTGGAGATGCTTTCCGTGTTCTTGCAATGTTGATTGCAGTCACTATCGCATTCTTCTGTACACTTGGTCAGGGTATTGATTCTTGGATCTGCTTCGGTGTATATCTTGGTGTTGGTATGTTATTGTGGCTCTGGATGGTTTGTGTGAACTGGAAGAAGCATCCAGTAGAAATTGAAACTCCTGATGGAGTTCAGAAGTTCTAACAATTAAATAGTATTAAAAATTAATAGCAAAGCAAACGATTGCTTGCATATATAAATTTAGTTTAGAAAAGGAGAATAATAAAATGGCTAAATTAGAAGGAAAAGTTGCATTAATTACAGGTGCTGCAGTAGGACTTGGAGAAGGAATCTCAACTACATATGCGAAATATGGTGCAAAACTAATCATGGTTGACTTATCACCAGCTGTAGAAGATACTGCAGAAAGATTAAGAAAAGAATATGGTGCTGAAATCATCACTGTAGTAGCTAACGTAGCTGATCGTGCACAAATGGATGCCGCAGCTGCTAAAGGTGTTGAAAAGTTCGGTGAAATCAACGTAGCTTGCTGTAACGCTGGTGTTTGCCGCTTAGCTCCATTTGAAGAAATGACTGATGAAATGCGTGATTTCCATATTGATGTAAACATTAAGGGTGTATGGAATACATGTAAAGCAGTTGTTCCTTATATGTTAAAACAGGGTGGAGGTAGCATCGTTATCGCTTCTTCTGTAACTGGTGATATCGTAGCTGATGCTGGTGAAGCAGCTTACGCTACAACTAAGGCTGCATTAGTTGGTTTAACTAAGTGCTTAGCTGTAGAATATGCTAAACGTAATATCCGTGTTAACTGCTCACAGCTTGGTTATGCAAGAACTCCAATGGTTGAAAAGATGGCTGTTGAATCTAACCCAGAAAATCCAGAAGCAGCAATCAATGATATTGCAGCAAATGTTCCAATGGGACGTCTTGCTAGACCTATCGAAGTAGGTGAATTATTCGCATTCTTAGGAAGCGATGAATCTAGCTACTTAACAGGTGCTCAGATTGTTATTGATGGTGGTGCTACATTACCAGAAACAATGTCTATCGGTACAAACTAATATCAATACTTGCCACCTCTTTATAGAGGTGGTTTTTTTGTATGCAAAAAAAAGAGATGAACAAATGTTCATCTCTCAAGTATTGTGTTTTTTATCCTTCAATACCAGTTTCAGCTTTAACTAAATCAACAACTTCTTCCATTGTAGAAAGTTCAGTAGTTGCCTTTTCAGCTAACTTCTTAGAATCTTCATAAGATAATTCTCTGATACGTTTTCTCTGAGCAAGAATTGAAGTTGCAGACATTGAGAATTCGTCAAGTCCTAAACCAAGTAGTAATGGTGCAGCAAGAGCTTCGCCTGCCATTTCACCACACATACCAGTCCATTTACCTTCTCTATGAGAAGCATCAATTGTGTTCTTAACTAATCTTAAGATTGATGGGTTGAATGGCTGATATAAGTAGTTGATTGTAGATGACATACGGTCAGCAGCGAAAGTGTACTGGATTAAGTCATTTGTACCGATTGAGAAGAAATCTACAACCTTAGCGAACTGATCAGCAAGAACAGCAGCAGCTGGGATTTCAATCATGATACCAACTTCGATTGAATCAGAAACTTTAACACCTTCAGCAACTAACTTAGCCTTTTCATCTAATAAGATTGCCTTAGCCTTGTTGAATTCTCCAACAGTTGCAATCATAGGGAACATGATCTTAAGATCACCATAAACTGAAGCACGAAGTAATGCTCTTAACTGAGTTCTGAATACTTCTTCTCTCTGGAAGCAAAGACGAATAGCACGAACACCTAAGAATGGGTTCATTTCTTCAGGAACTGGAAGAGCCTTTAACTTCTTGTCTCCACCGATATCCATTGTTCTAACAACAACTGGACCATTTACGTTTTCAAGTACTGTCTTATAAGCTTCATACTGTGAATCTTCTGTTGGAAGTTCATCTGATTCCATATATAAGAATTCAGTTCTGAATAAACCAACACCTTCAGCACCATTCTGCTTAATAGCTTCGATATCATTTGGAGAACCGATGTTAGCTACTAATAATACTTTATGACCATCAGTAGATACTGATTCAGCAGTCTTTAATGTCTTAAGTTCTGCTTTGTAGTCTTCGAATTCTTTTCTCTTAGCTTTATAAGTAGTAACTGTTTCTTCATCAGGGTTAACAAATACATCACCTGTTAAACCATCAAGAACAACCATGTCACCATCATTGACAGTTTCAGTAATAACGTTAGTTGCTACAACTGCTGGAATTTCCATAGATCTAGCTAGGATAGCAGAGTGAGAAGTTCTACCACCGATATCAGTGATGAAACCACGAACTAAGTTCTTATTTAACTGAGCTGTATCAGAAGGAGTTAAATCATGAGCGATGATTACAACTTCTTCATCAATTAAAGCAGGGTTAGGTAAAGACTTACCTAATAAGTTAGCTTTTAAACGAGTAGTTACATCTCTAACGTCAGCTGCTCTTTCTTTGAAATATGCATCATCCATAGATGAGAACATAGTAAGGAATAAATTAGCTACATCTTCTAATGCTGCTGGAGCACATAACTTTTCATCATTGATCTTAGCTTCAACCTGTGACTGAAGTTCTGGATCTTCAAGAATCTGAGCATGAGCATCAAATACTGCTGCTTCTTCTTCAGATAAGTTTTTAGTAGCTGCTTCCTTAATTGCAGCGATTTCAAGTTTAACGGCTGCAACGCTCTTGTTATATAAAGCAATTTCAGCTTCAGTGTCTTCAACTGTAGTACGTGTTACAGTTAAATCTGGCATATCTAATTTATATGCTTTAGCAATGGCATAACCACTAGATGCCGCAATACCTTTTACATTTGTCATTTTTGACCTACCTCCATATACTCCATATTTTACAATAAAAGGGGTACAAAATAAAGGAAAGAAGCTCTTTCATATATATTTTTTTGACAAATTTACACAATTTTGAGGGTATAAATTAATCGAACTCTTTCTATATATACCTACAAGTGTTAAAAAAAGCCAATTAGGGACATTTTTTCACTTTTTTAATAGTGAAAAATAGATGTATTCTAGTTACGATATAATTCTTTAGCTACTGTTTCGCCATCAGATAATTTATACCAATATATTTTAAAATAAATAAAGAAAATTTCACGATATGAAAATATTGCTTTACAAATAGGAATAACGAGTATAATATAGAAGTGTAAACAGGAGGATAATAATATGAAAGTTATTGTTACTAAAGATTATGAAGAAGCAAGTCAGAAAGCAGCAGAAATCATGCTTGACGTTATCAAAAATAAACCAAACGCAAACCTTGGTCTTGCAACAGGTTCTACACCAATCCGTCTTTATGAATTAATGAGAGAAGATCATAAGACTAATGGAACAAGCTACAAAGATATCAAGTCATTCAACCTTGATGAATACTATGGTTTAGCACAGGATCATCCACAGAGCTATTACTATTTCATGTGCCATCAGTTATTCAATGAATTAGATATCGATAAGAATAATATCAATGTTCCTAAGGGTAAGGGTTCAATCGAAGAAGTTTGTGATGAATACAATGCATTATTAGCTGAAAATCCAAGAGATATCCAGTTATTAGGAATAGGCTCTAATGGACATGTTGGTTTCAATGAACCAGGTACATCATTTGATTCAGTGACTCACTACATTGCATTAAAGCAGAGCACAATCGAAGACAATGCTAAGTTATTCTTCAATGGTGATTTAAGTGCCGTTCCTACTCATGCAATCACTATGGGTATTTCTAATATCATGGAAGCTAAGAAGGTATTATTAATTGCGACTGGTGAAAGAAAAGCTAAAGCAGTTAAAGGCTTAGTTGAAGGACCAGTGACAGAAGATCTACCAGCTTCTATTCTTCAGAAACATGAAGATGCAATCATCATCGTTGATGAAGCAGCTGCATCATTATTATCTAAATAATTTCTTAAGGCGCTTAGGCGCTTTTTTTTATGCTATAATTTTTTTGAGGTGATTTCATGAAAGCGATGAATAAAGAAAATCCAAAATATAATGACTGCATAGAAAGAAAGTCACAGTTATATGAAAGACAGGGTGATTTTAGAACACCTTTTATGAGAGATTATAATCGTATAATATTCACTACAGCCTATAGACGCTTAAAACATAAGACACAGGTCTTTTTTGCACCTGATAATGATCATATATGTACACGTGCTGAGCATGTGAATCTAGTAGAATCTATTAGCTATACAATCGCTTATCAATTAGATCTTAATACTGAACTTACACGTGCTATCAGTGCTGGACATGATTTAGGACATGCCCCTTTTGGCCATGGAGGAGAAAAGATTCTATCTTCTTTGTCTATAAAACATGGTTTAGAACCTTTCTGGCATGAAAAGAATAGCCTTCACTTAATAGATGATTTATGTTTATTAGAGGATGATCAACATATTGAACATAATCTTGATCTGACCTATGCAGTGAGAGATGGCATTATAGCCCATTGTGGCGAAGTGAATCAAAGAAGAATTAAACCTAGAGATGAAAAAATCGATTTAAAAGACTTTAAATCACCAGGACTCTATCAACCTTATACTCTAGAAGGGTGTGTCGTAAAAATCAGTGATAAGATAGCTTATCTGGCAAGAGATATAGAGGATGCATGGAACTTACATATACTTAATGAAGAAGATATGAAAAGCTTAATAGAAGAAATTAATACAGTTGTTCCAGGTTTGTTTAAAGCAATCAATAATGGAACAGTGGTCAATTACTTTATTCAAGATGTGATTCATAATAGTACGGAGGAATATATTGGTTTATCTGATGAAGCTTTTGAAATCATGAAGATATTTATGAAGTTTAATTATCAAAAGATCTATGAAATAAAGAAGGTTAAGATTCATACGCAATATGTACAATTGATTCTAGAGAGTCTCTTTTCTTTCTTATATGAGTATGGACAACATGAAAATTTTGTTTTAGACTTAAAAAAAGATGCAGAACGTTATCCACTTATTATTAATCATTATATTAAATGGTTGATACGCTATAGTACTTTACTTCATGATGAACGTTATCAAAACCATATTGTTTATGACTTTGAGAATGATTCATGTGCTTTAGAAAAAAGTATTATTGATTATTTATCAGGGATGACAGATCATTTTATTATTGATGCATTTGATGAATTACTTGCATATAGATAGGGGGAATTTTTATGCCAATTAATATACCAGATGATTTACCAGCATATAAAGTTTTAACGGCTGAAAACATCTTTGTGATGAACCAGACGCGTGCGACTACGCAGCGTATTAGACCTTTAAAAATCTTGATTGTAAATATCATGCCTTTAAAGATTACAACTGAAACACAATTATTAAGACTATTATCTAACACACCATTACAGCTAGAAGTAGAACTTATTCATATGTCTACTCATGATTCTAAGAATGTCCCTAAGGAACACTTATTGACATTCTATAAGACATTTAAGGATATCAAGGAGAATTCTTATGATGGTATGATTATTACAGGTGCTCCTGTAGAACAGATGCCCTTTGAGGAGGTAGACTATTGGAATGAATTAAGTGAGATTTTTGAATGGGCGAAGACACATGTTTTTAGTTCTTTCTTTATCTGCTGGGCTTCACAGGCTGCTTTACATTATTATTATGATATTGATAAGTACTTATTGAAGCATAAATTAACTGGTGTCTATCGTCATCATACTAATCAAAGAAAGATGAGAAGAAAGATTTTAAGAGGTTTTGATTATCAGTTCTATGCACCACATTCACGTTATACAACTGTATTAAAAGAAGACATCTCAAGTAATCCAAATCTTGATATACTTGCAGAAAGTGATGATGCAGGTGTCTATTTAGTGGCTTCTAAGGATGGTTCTCAGTTCTTTGTGACAGGACATCCTGAATATGATCCAGATACATTAGATAAAGAATATAAGCGTGACAAAGAGAAACCAGGTGTTATTGCAGAACTACCTAAAAACTATTATCTTGATGATGATCCATCTCAGGAAATACAAGTAAAATGGCGTTCACATGCCTATCTCTTATTCTCTAACTGGTTGAACTATTATGTTTACCAGGAAACGCCATATGATCTAAGTGATCTTCATGAACGTAAGAAATAAGCCATCTTTCTAGGTGGCTTTTTATGGTAGGAGGTGATTTTGTGGTATTTATTCCACTCATTATATTATTGATTTTGTATTTCATGTATTGCATGCTTATGCGTTATGAATCACGTACCTTATGGAGCGGTGTGGGGTTCTTTGGTCTTTCCATGATGACTATTATTACAGCATTCTTCTATGTGTTCTACTATTCTGAAACAATAACTCATTATCCACTTATTATGGATATAGGGGTTCTATTAGCCGTTGTTGCAATACTGGTTATCCTATTTTTTCCACTTGCAACTATTATTATGTTCTTTGTAGAAGGAATTAAAGTCATTAAACATGAAGGATTGAAATTGACTAATCTTCTTTCTTTAGGATTTGCGATAGGATTATTTGTTTATCTATTTGTAGGACCAATCTTTTTTAAGTTTTCTAATAAAATAATGACAGTTCTCTATGCAATCATATCATTTACGGTTTTCTATTTCTTATCCGTTCTTGCTAGCTATTGCCTTTCTGCTTTCCTAAATACGTTTCACTTATTCAAAAAAAGGAAACTGGATTATATAATAGTATTAGGAGCAGGCATCAAAGGAGAACAGGTGACTCCATTACTTGCAAGTAGAATTGATAAGGGAATAGAAATCTTAAAAAAGAATCCCAAAGCCTTACTCATCATGTCTGGAGGACAAGGCAAGGGAGAAGATATTCCTGAAGGAGAAGCCATGGCACGCTATGCCATCAACAAAGGGATTGATGAGAGTAAGATACTCATTGAAAACAAGTCGACAAATACAAAAGAAAACCTCTTATTCTCATCAAAACTTATGACTAAAGAGTCTCCACGAGTTGGACTTGTAACAACGTCTTATCATGTTTTCAGAGCCTTGATACTTGCAAAAAATTTAGGAATTAGATGTATTGGCTTTGGTTCAGTCACTAAATGGTATTTTACATTAAATGCTTTGATTAGAGAATTCATGGGCTACTTAAGCATGACATGGAAGAAGCATAGTATTGTGATTATTCTCTACAGTATATTTATTATTATTTTTTCAATTGTGAGGTAAATGATTATGGGTGCATTAAGTGTATTTTTTCTAATGGGTATATTGTCTACGTTGTTTCTTATCTTTGTATCTCTATTCATAGGGATACTCTGTACTTATGTAGTAGGTTATCTTTTTGAAGGATTCCTTGTTTCTTCATTATTAGATACTAAACACTATCGTGGCTGGATTCCTTTCTATAATAAATATTTACTAGGAAATATCACAGGAGATCATGTGCTCGGCATTATATCTTCTATTTGTGCATTTCCTGTATTAATCATTGGATATGTTTTATTTGTGATGGACGAATTAAACTATCTTTTATTTGTTGTGTTTCTAGTAATATTAATTATTGGTTTTATTGTCGATCATATTATTGCTTATCACTTCTTATCTAAAAGATGTAAATATGCATCATGGCTTATTGTATTAAGTGTTTTCTCTTGTGGATTCCTTCGTCCTATTATCTTGTTTATCACGAAAAATTACAATCAAGTAAGTAAATCTTAATATTTTTGTAAGGAAATTGAGATGTTTCTTTTCAACATTTCACGATATAACTATTGTGAGGTGAAAAGAAATGCGATTATTCAAGAAATGTCTTTTAGTTCTAGGAATTCTATTACTCATATTATCAGGATATATTATATTTCGTTCAGATACTTTTATAGATGATGCTTCTACAAATCATGGCTGGAATCTTATGCTTGTGAATCATACAAATAGAATACCAGATAACTATAAGGTGATTCTTACAAAGCTAGATAATGGGAAAGAAGTAGATTCACGTATTGTGCCTGAATTATCACAAATGTTTAGAGCTGCAAGAAAAGATGATATTTATATGCAGGTGAATGAAGGATATCGATCATCTCATTCACAACAGAAGATCTTAGATAATCGTACAGATTATTATAAGAGTAAAGGGTTATTTAAGATTCTTGCAAGAAGATATGCATTAAATTATGTGGCAGCCCCAGGTACAAGCGAACATCAATTAGGACTTGCAGTGGATATAGTAGGGGATAACCGTTACACAACCAATCAGTCTGCTTATAGATGGTTAGAAAAAAATGCATATAAATATGGTTTTGTGAAACGTTATCCTAAGAGTAAAACTTCTATAACACATATTAAGCATGAACCATGGCATTATCGTTATGTAGGTAAGAAAGCTGCCTTAAAGATGCATCAAAAGAATCTATGTTTCGAAGAGTATGTCGAGAGTCTATAATGGACTCTCTTTTATTTGTGGTATACACTAATAATTGGAGGTATTTATATGGATTATATTAAATTACTTGTTGAAGACATTCATTCTGTCACAATGGCGACTATTAATAATGAAGGAAAACCAATCACAAGAATCATAGATCTCATGTTGTATGATGAAGAAGGTATCTATTTCTTGACTGCAAGAGGAAAGAGTTTCTATCAGGAACTCATGGACCAGGAGTATATTTCCTTAACAGGACTTAAAGGAAAAGTATCTTTTAGTTTAAGTGGTAAGGTTAAGAATATTGGGTCTCATAAACTTGATGAGATCTTCTTAAAGAATACTTATATGCAGTCTATCTATCCAGAAGATACAAGAAAGGCATTGGATGTCTTTTGTTTATATGAAGCATCTGGTGAATATTTTGATATCAGTGACCCAGCACATATCAAAAGAGCACCTATTACTATTCATAGTAAAGAACATGGTGCTTATTACACCATCACTGACCGTTGTATTCATTGTGGCAAATGTGAGACTATTTGTCCTCAACGTTGTATTCATAATGAAGTAATAGATGTTGCACAATGTCTTCATTGTGGGGCCTGTTTAGAGATATGCCCAGTTCAGGCAATTGAGTTTAAAGGTGTAAAGAAACGTCGTAAGGAAGATGTCTGCTTGATGAATATGTGTATGATCGAAGATCATGAAGGCCATGTTTTAATACAAAATAAAGTCAATGATTCCTACACAGGTATTACTTTTCCTGGTGGTCATGTAGAAAAAGAAGAAATATTCAAAGATGCTATGATTAGAGAAGTGAAAGAAGAAACAGGTCTTACAATTAAGAATCCATACTTATGTGGTTTATATCATTGGTATAAGCATTCTATTCATAATATTATTCTAGTTTATAAGACAAATGAGTATGAAGGAACGCTTCATTCAAGTGATGAAGGAGAGGTTTATTGGATTGATAAAGAAGATTTTCTTAAACAGCCACTTGCAACAGGTATGGAGTATGTATGGGATATTGTTCATAAGCAACATCAAGAATGTATTATGTCTAATATGGGAGAACATAAAAGAGGGGATTTATTCTAAATAATAACTTTTGATAATTTTCATATGGTGTAAATCGTTTTCATTTGATGAAAATTAATTATAATGATTTTTATTATGTATATAATACATACAGAAAAGATGAACGGAGGTAAAGGAAATGAGTTTTCCAAAAGGATTTTTATGGGGTGGCGCAGTTGCTGCCAATCAGTGTGAAGGTGCTTATTTAGAAGATGGTAAAGGTTTATCAGTACCAGATATGTTACTTGGTGGAGATGTAAATACTCCAAGAACATTCTTACCAAAGACTGATAAGACTGCGTTCTATCCAAGCCATGAAGCAATTGATTTCTATCATCATTATGCTGAAGATATTGCTTTATTTGCAGAAATGGGATGGAATGTATTCAGATTATCAATCAACTGGGGTAGAATTTTCCCTAATGGTGATGATGAAACACCTAATGAAGAAGGTTTAGCTTTCTATGACAAGGTATTTGACGAATGTAAGAAACACAATATTGAACCTTTAGTTACATTATGTCATTATGAAATTCCTTGGAACATTGTGACTAAATACGATGGTTTCTCTGATAGAAGAGTGATTGATATGTTCGTTAAGTATGCCACTACTTGTATGAAACGTTATAAGGATAAGGTTAAATACTGGTTAACATTCAACGAAATCAATATCGCATGTATGGGTGAAGGTGGATTAGGTGACCTTTATGGTTTAGGTATCATGGACCCAGAAGATGTTAACTCTGATGAACGTATTCCATTAAATAAATTAAAATCTAACCCTCAGAAGACATTTGAAGCATTACATAATCAGTTTGTTGCAAGTGCATTAGTTGTAACAGAAGGTCATAAGATCAATCCTGATTTCATGATTGGTAACATGATTGCTCATACAACTTTATATCCATTAACACCAAATCCAAAAGATATTCTTGCAGCATTTAATGAAGATAACTTCAAGAATAACTTCTGTGGTGATGTACAGGTTCGTGGTGAATATCCAACATATATGTTCAGATATTTCAAGGATCATGGCATTGATACTTCATTTATTACTGAAGAAGATAAGAAGATCATTAAAGAAGGCGTTATTGACTTCTATACATTCTCTTACTATATGTCTAACTGTGTAACAGTTGATGAAAATGCTGAAAAGACAAATGGTAACTTTGCAACAGGTGCTAAGAACCCTTACTTAAAGGCTTCTGACTGGGGATGGCAGATTGACCCTGATGGATTAAGATATACATTAAATATCCTACATGACCGTTATCCTCATACACCATTAATGGTTGTAGAAAATGGTTTTGGTGCATTTGATAAGGTAGAAGAAGATGGTTCTGTACATGATACTTATAGAATTGATTACTTCAGAGATCATATTAAAGCAATGGATGAAGCTATCGAAGATGGTGTACCACTAATCGGTTATACAACTTGGGGACCAATCGACTTAGTATCTGCAGGTACTGGACAGTATGCGAAACGTTATGGTTTCATCTATGTAGATAGACATGATGATGGAACTGGGGACTTCTCTAGAAGTAAGAAAGATTCATTCTTCTGGTATAAGAAAGTCTGCGAATCTAATGGCGCTGATTTAGACTAATACAAAAAGACGTAACTCATATATACGAGTTACGCCTTTTTTCTTATTCATCAAAGATATTTACAATCTCACCATCAAGAATACGGTTCATATTCTTAACGGCACAGAAGTTACCACACATAGAACATGTATCTTCTTTTTCAGGTGCTGCTTCAGCACGATAACGTCTTGCTTTTTCTGGATCAATTGAGTATTTAAATGTTTCTTCCCAGTCCAGCTTCTTTCTTGCACATGCCATCTTATTATCTAATTCCATGGCACCAGGAATACCCTTCGCTATATCTGCCGCATGTGCTGCAATCTTGGATGCAATAATACCTTCTTTAACATCATCTAGATTAGGCAGACGAAGATGTTCGGCAGGAGTCACATAACATAAGAATGATGCACCATAAGTGGCTGCAATAGCACCACCGATGGCAGCAGTAATATGATCATAACCAGGGGCAATATCAGTAACTAAAGGGCCTAATACGTAGAAAGGTGCACCTTTACAGATTGTCTTCTGGATTTCCATATTAGCGGCAATCTGATTTAAAGGCATATGACCAGGACCTTCAATCATCACCTGTACATCTTTATCCCATGCACGCTGTGTTAATTCTCCTAAAGTCACTAACTCACCAATCTGAGCCACATCAGTTGCATCAGCCAAACATCCAGCACGACATGCATCACCTAAACTCATAGTAATATCATATTCACGGCAGATATCTAAGACTTCATCATAATGTTCATAGAATGGATTTTCTTCTCCAGTCATAGCCATCCAGGCAAACATAATAGAACCACCACGAGAAACAATATTCATTAAACGCTTATTATTCTTAAAACGTTCATACATAGCTCTATTGATTCCACAATGAATAGTCATGAAATCCACACCATCTTCTGCATGCATTCTTACAATATCTAACCATTCTTTTGCAGTAATATCTTTTAAAGCCTTATGATAATAAACAACAGCATCATAAATAGGGACTGTACCAATGATGGCAGGACATTCTTTAGTTAATCTCTTTCTAAAAGTACGTGTATCACCATAAGAACTTAAGTCCATGATTGATTCAGCACCCATTTTTACTGCATTATTCACTTTTTCAATTTCTACATCCATGTCCTTGCAATCTCTAGAAATTCCTAAGTTGACATTGATCTTAGTCTTCAACATTGAACCAATACCACTTGGATCAATAGAAGTATGATTCTTATTACATGGAATAATAGCATGTCCTTTCGCAATATGTTCACGTAATACTTCTACATCCATAGATTCTTTTGCGGCTACAATTTCCATTTCAGGTGTAATAATACCCTGTCTTGCAGCATCCATTTGTGTTGTGTAACTCATACACTTCCTCCTTTAAACAATAAAAAAAGGTATACCTGAGCATGTATACCTAAAAAAACAAAATTCCTACGCCGGCATTATCCGTATCAGGTTTTATGGGTCGAAATCCGATCGTATTTCTTCTCAGCCGTCGCGTCAGCTCCCCTTTTTTTATTTGGTTGATAGTGGTATATTACATCTTATATAAATAAAATGCAACGCTTTCATTAAAAAAATGTTACAAAATTATTGTGAAATTTTGAACAAATAATGTAACAATGAAAACATTGTTATCTTATGACTATCTGTCAACAAAATATCACTTATTTATTGGATTGATGAACTGATAATGTAAAGATGAAACATTTTTACGAAAGTTTGATCTCTATTTGTGAAAATTATAGAAATCACTTTCATTTCTATTTATAATTATTAGAAAGAGAAAAGGAGATAAGACAATGTTTAGAGACGACTTTTTATGGGGCGGCGCAGTGGCTGCTCATCAGTGTGAAGGTGCCTGGCAGGAAGGCGGAAAAGGAATCAGCTGTACAGATGTAGAAACAGCGGGAGATAACGTAACAGGAGCACCTAGACGTTTAACAGATGGTGTTCTTCCTGGAGAAGATTATCCGAACCATGTAGGTGTAGACTTCTATCATCATTATAAGGAAGATATCGCATTACTTGCTGAAATGGGATTCAAGGCATTTAGAACTTCTATTGCCTGGACAAGAATCTTCCCAAGAGGAGATGAAGAAACACCTAATGAGGAAGGTTTAAAGTTCTATGATGATGTATTTGATGAATTATTAAAATATGGTATTGAACCAGTCATCACATTATCACATTTTGAATTACCTTGGGCACTCGCAAAAGAATATGGAGGATTTAGAAATCGTAAAGCCATTGATATGTTTGTGAAGTTCGCAAAGGTATGTTTTGAAAGATATCAGCATAAAGTAAAATACTGGATGACATTTAATGAAATCAATAACCAGGCTGATCCGACTCAGCATAACTTAATCCAGGAAGGTGCTGTATTATTAAAAGAAGGCGATGATGCTGAATATTTAATGTATTTATCAGCTCATCATGAATTAGTCGCTTCAGCACTTGCAGTTAAGGCAGCTCATGAAATCAATCCTGACTTAAAGGTTGGTTGTATGATTGGTATGAATGGTGTTTATCCAGCTTCTCCAAAACCAGAAGATATGATGAATGCCTTAGGTGCTATGCATCAGAAATATTGGTTTACTGATGTGCATGCAAGAGGACATTATCCAAACTATATCTTAAAGAAGTTTGAAAGAAAAGGATATGATTTCATTACTGAAGAGGATAAGAAAATCTTAAGTGAAGGTAAAGTAGATTACATCGGATTCTCTTATTACATGTCATTTGCAACTAAGTATCAGGGACGTAATGAAAAGACATTTGATTACTTTAATGAAGACTTTGTAAGAAATGAATATCTAAAGGCTTCTGACTGGGGATGGCAGATTGACCCATTAGGATTACGCTGGTGCTTAAACTGGTTCTATGATCGTTATGAACTTCCAATGATGATTGTAGAAAACGGTTTTGGTGCTTATGATAAGAAAGAAGCAGATGGTACTGTAGATGACCAGTATCGTATTGATTACTTAAAGGCACACATTGAAGCGATGAGAGATGCAGTCACTTATGATGGCGTTGATCTTTTAGGTTATACTATGTGGTCTCCATTTGATATCGTATCTGCTTCTACTGGTGAATATGATAAACGTTATGGTTTCATCTATGTTAACTATAATAATAACCATGAAGGGGACTTCTCTAGAAGTAAGAAGAAATCATTTTACTGGTATAAACACGTTATTGAAACAAACGGTGAAGAATTATAATACTCAAGAGATAGCTATGGCTATCTCTTTTTTAGCAGTCTGATTTGACAAGTGCTAAATAAAGACTATAATTATCAACAGGTGATAAAGATGCGTAACTATGTATTTGATTTTACTCATTCCTATAAAGGGGATTATCCACAGTTAACTTATTATGATTGTAGTGACATTGAAGGAACACGCTTATTCTGTGATCAACATGCAGAAAAACAATTAAAAGAGATGATAAGTAAGAATGGTATTTCTGGTATTCATTTTATTGATTCAGGCGATTATCATTACATCACTAAATTGATGACTGATTTTATTCATGAACCTTTTGATCTTGTTTTGATTGATCATCATACAGACATGCAATCTTCTATTGTAGGAGATATGCTTAGCTGTGGAAACTGGGCTAAAAAAGCTTTACAAAATCCTTTCCTTCATCGTTTATACTTAATAGGACCAAGTAAACATGATTTAAAATCAGTGGAACGGAATAAAGTATTAAGTTTCAGCATAGAAGAACTAGAACAAGGTGCTACTATTCCTCTTGAAACGAAATATCCTGTTTATATTTCTATAGATAAGGATGTCTTAGATGAAAGATATGCCATGACAAACTGGAATCAAGGAGATATGTCACTGGGGATGTTAGAGGATGTATTAGCGCACTTCTTAAAAAACTGTGAAGTAATTGGTATTGATATATGTGGTGATGATCCAGATATTGATGATTATCCTACTTATATAAAAGCGGAAAGAATCAATAATCTTTCTGATGATGCACTTTATCAAACTGCTATGAAAATATTAAAAAGGAGACAAAAGAAATGAGAAAAGATTTTGGTGCACGTGCACTTACTTATCCACAGCCTGTCTATATGATTGGGAGTTTTGATAAGAATGATCATCCTGATTTAATGAATGCAGCATGGGGTGGCATTAGCGATACAATGGAAATTTCATTGAGTCTTTCTAGTGGACATAAAACAGTCCAGAATATCTTAAAAACACAGGCTTTTACTGTCAGTATTGCAGATGAAGATCATGTAGTAGCGTGTGATTATGTGGGTGTTGTATCAGGGCATAAGGAACCCAATAAACTAGAAAAAGCAGGTTTTACTTATACGCCATCTAGTAAAGTTCATGCACCTATTATCAATGAATTACCTATATGTCTAGAATGTCGTCTCAAGGACTATGATTTAGATACAGAAATCATGAAAGGTGAAATTGTCAATGTATCTGTAGATGAACGTATCTTAGATGAAACAGGAAGAGTCGATGTATCTAAAGTAAAGCCTATCACATTTGATCCATTCAATAATCAATATGTAGGTTTAGGAAAGATTGTTGGGCGTGCTTTTAAAGATGGTTTTAAACTAAAATAAGGACTCATTGAGTCCTTTTAAATTAGTCTTTTTTAACTGTATGTAATTTATCTAATAAACCACTCTTTTTAAATGTAGGTGCTAAAGCTAAATAAAGTGCTGAAGAAATCACAATCGCAATGACTGCATTAGTAATAGTAGTCACTGCATTCCAAGATGCAAGAGCTAAAGCAGCTTGAGAAGGTGCACCAAGTAATACTGAAGTATAGAAATAAGAGAATAGTGGTTCAGCAATCACATTAAATAATAAACCTGCAAATGTAGAAGCGACTACACCAATCACTAACTGCTTACCTTCTAGTTTTTGAATCTTGAATACTCTATGTGCAACTAGACCTGTAATAACCCCAATACTAAACTTTAAGATAAATGTCTTTGGTGCAACTATTACATAAGTAGGATCAAGTAAATCACCAATACCCATACCAACTGCGCCTGCAACTCCACCAGGAACACCACCTAATAATAAAGCAGCCAATACACAGAAAGTATTTCCTAAATGGAATGAAGTAGTTCCTCCTGGTGTTGGAATCTTGATCTGTAGGAATGTGAAGGCGATATAAGCTAAAGCCGCCATCAATCCTGTTACTGCAATTTTTAATGTTTTATTTTCTTTCATATAAAACTCCCCCTTTGATGAATAACACTATACATACATTCTGACATTATATAAATATTCAGTTATCAACTAAAAAAATAAGGTCAGTTTTAAAACTGACCTTATTCATGTACGATTTTCCCAAATAAGAAACGGATCAGAGGACCACAATAGAAAATCTGGAATAATAATGCGACAGGGAAGTTTATGAATGTTGTCTGGAAATAGACTGAAACATCGATGTTCTTGAATAATACAGTTGCGATTAAACTCATGCATGGACACATGATACAAACAATCATACATGAGATTGCAAGAGTAATCACAATAGGACGATCTGTAGTCTGTACAAAACGGAAAGCAAGCTTATGAGCTAAAGAATCTACAACAAGTAGTTCTAAAAAGAAAGCGACAGGCCACATGATAATCATTTCGTGGAAGGCAAGTAAAAAGACCTGGTTTGTCATTCCTCCGATATTTAATGAGATGTTGAAGAGAATCATGACATACACCATTAAGAATGACATCATCGCAGTAAATAATAAATTCTGTTTAAATGTTTTAGGCATTGGAAAAATGCTCCTTTCTTGAAATTATACAAAAAAACAACACTTAATATAAGTGTTGTTCGTTATCAAGCTATGCTTGTGCGTTTCCAATAATACCCTAAATCAATCTTCTTTTTTTGCATGATTTACTTTAATATATTTTAAGAAATATGTCAATAAAGTATTTTTTCTAATATTTCTATAGCCTGTGGTAACTTATCTAAATCGATAGAAGAGTAGTTCATAATGAAGGTATGGGATGTATGAGGTATATTCTTAAGATAGTAATGAGAAATAGCTCTTAGATGGATTCCTTCTTCTTTTAATTTATTGATAAGTGTTTCATCAGACATATGTGTATGAATCGTGATAAGGAAATGAAGACCTGCATCTTCCTTGGAAATAGTAATCATATCCTTTAAACTACTTTCTTCTAACATTTTTACAATCGCATCACGCTTATTATGATAATGGTTACGTAATTTAGTAATATGCTTATCAAAATAATGTTCATTAATAAATGATGCAAGAGTATATTGTTCGAAGTTAGAGACTGTACAGGCATAAAAAGAGAGCTTCTTATTATAGCGTTCTAATAAATGGTGAGGAAGCACCATATAACTAATACGAATTGTAGAGGCAAGAGTCTTAGTAAAAGTATTCATATAAATAACCTTTTCACTTAAATCAATACTTTGCAGGGCAGGAATAGGCTGTCCACTTAAACGCAATTCACTGTCATAATCATCTTCTATAATATAGCGATGTTCCTTCTTATTTGCCCATCCAAGTAATTCATAACGTCGAGATACAGGCATAATAATACCAGTTGGGAAATGATGAGAAGGAGAGATATGCGCAATATCTACATCTAAATCTTCTAATTGATTGACTAGTATTCCCTGCTCATCCATATCTATAGGAACACATTTTGCTCCCAAACTAGAATAAACATCTAATATTTTATTATAACCAGGATTCTCTACGGCATAGACAAGATCTAAACCTAATAATTGTACGAGTAGTCCATATAAATATTCAGTTCCTGCACCAATAATAATTCTTTCTGGTTCAACATCCATATTTCTGAATTCTTTTAAATGGTGAGAAATCGCTTCTCTTAATTCATAAATACCACCTACTGGAGGATTAACCATTAGTTCTGATTGGTGTTCATTTAATACGTCCTTCATAAGTTTTGCCCAGGTTGTGAAAGGAAACAAATGGGCTGGTGTCTGATTAGAAGAGAAATCACACCAATAGGATTCTTTCTTAATAGAAGGTTTATGAATCATCTTGGCAGGAATAAGGGGTGTCTTATTATTAATAGGAGATACATAAAAGCCTTTCTTAGGTAAAGAATAAATATATCCTTCGGCCATTAACTGAGCATAAGCATTCTCTATTGTGATAATACTAATACCTAGATTTTTCGCAAATGTACGCTTAGAAGGTAACTTCTCATCTGCTATCAGATGTCCCTCTAGAATATCATTTTTGATAAATGTATATAATTGCTGGTAGAGAGATTTATGGTTATTTTCATCAAAACTATATGTAAGCATAAATTCATCCTTTCTTTTCTAACCATTATAGCGTAATCATTTGAAAAAAAGAAGAAAACAGCATAGAATAGTCATATTAATGGAGGATAATCTATGGCATTAACGGCTAAAAGAATTACAGAGAGTTTTAAGGAATTAGAAGATCTTAATAATGAAGCATTCCCTAAAGAAGAACGTGTCTCTATTGAAAGAATGATTGATTTATCTCAAACAGGTATATCCGATTTTTATGGTGTCTATGATGAAGACACATTTGTTGGTTTCTTTATGACAATGACATCTGCTACATGTGTTTATTTATTCTATCTCGCAATTCGTTCATCACTTCGTTCTCGTGGGTATGGCGGACGTACTTTAAAGTTGATGGATGATCTCTATCAAAGACAGATTGTGTTGGATATGGAACCTTTAGATGATCAAGCAGATAACTATGAACAGCGTTTAAGACGTACTAAGTTTTATGCGAGTCATGGCTACCGTTCTAGCGGGTATCATTTATTCTATTGGAATCAGACATTTGATTTATTATGTACAAGAGGTCCTTTCCTAAAAGATGACTTTATTGAGATTACTAAAGAACTTCAAAGAGTTGTGGATGAATCCGGAGAAGGGGACTTCCATCCAAAGATGTTGAAGGCAGCCTATGATATTCTAGATATTATTGATTTATAAGAACCGAAAGGTTCTTTTTTTCATTTCCTAACACTTAGGAAGTGAAATTGAATGCATAAAGCACTGTAAACCATTACAATAAAGGTACAGGAGGTTATACGTATGAATAATAGACAGCAGCGTATTATAGATATCCTTTATGATTATGATGAATGGGTGACAGGTAAAGAGCTTGCTTCTATGTTGTCTGTATCAGATCGTACAATCCGTTCTGATATTGAGCATATTAATAAAGAGTATGAATGTACTCTTATAGAAGCCAATCGTCGTAAAGGTTATCACTTAGACGAGATGCTGACAAGTGTCAAAGGAATTACGACAAAGTCAGTCATTCCTCAGACATCTCAGGAACGTGTATCTTGGATCATTAAGGAATTATTGTTTAAACAGGAAATCAATCTCATTGAATTACAGGATCGTATTTATGTCAGTGGTTATACGATTGATAATGACTTAAGAAATATCAGACGTATACTCAATGAATATCCTTCTTTAAAAGTGGTACGTGTAAAGAACCACATTCGTTTAGAAGGTAATGAAAATGAGAAGCGTTCTGTATATAAGCATCTATTAGAATCAGAAATCAAAGGAAACTTCACAAATATCAGTGCCTTGTCTCATTTATGGAAGGATTTTAATCTCATTGATGTGGTAGAAATCTTTAAGAATGTCTGCGCAAATAATCATTATAAGTTCAAGAATGTCAGTCTTCCTATGTTGATGATGCATGCGGGTATTGCGATTGAACGTATCAGGAATAAGAATTATTTATATGAAACACAGAGTGATTGTACAGGTATTGATTTAGAGTATCGTGTCTCAAAGGATTTCTTTGAAGAATTATCACAAAAGTTAGGTATTCCTTATGTTGAAGAAGAAGTCGTTAAGTTTGCTTTCTTATTAGAAGGAAGAGGCAGTCATGTAGACTTAAAAGCAGAATCACAACAGTTAGTAGAAGAAGTATTATTAGACATTAAAGATTGTTTTGATATTGATTTTAGAGATGATGAAGAACTTTACAATAGCTTAGTCATTCATATGCAGTCTTTGCTTGATCGTATTAAAGTAGATAAACCTAATACAACAGCTTATTTAAAGGAGATTAAAAGGCAATATCCTCTAGTCTTTGAAATGGCGATACATGCCAGCGATGTCATTTCTAAAGCTACAGGTAAACCTTTAGTAGAAGATGAAATCTCTTATCTCGCTTTACATTTTGGAACAGCCTATGAAAGACATATCGATACACAGAAATACCGTGTAGTTATGATTATTCCCCATAATCAGATGCTGGCGAAAGCATGTATGGATAAGATTGAAACACGTTTTAGAGAACGTATGGAAATTATTAAAGTATTCCCATTCTTTGAAAATAATATGATTGCATCACTTCATCCTGACTTGATTTTGACTGTTGTACCTTTACAGCATGAATTATCTATTAAGACAGTATCAATCAGTTTATTTGTGAACTATGAGGATGAAAGTCAGATCTTCCAGGCATTGAATCAATTAGATAGAGAAAAATATCATGATCAGTTCTGTCATATTGTAAAGAAGCTGATCGGACAGGAAACATTCTTTATAAAAAAAGACATCGCATCTAAGGAAGATGCCATTAACTATTTATGTGACAATCTGATTCAGTTAGGCTATGCCACACAAGAATATAAAGAAGATGTTTTTAAAAGAGAAGAGATGGCAGGAACAGCCTTTGTGCAGGGCTTTGCGGTACCTCATGCCATTACAGTACAGCCATTGCGTTCTACTATATCCGTCATGGTCTTAAAGAATCCCGTTAAGTGGGGTAAGTATGAAGTACGTCTTATTCTCTTATTATCTATTAGTGAACAGGATAATCAGATGCTGCATACATTTTTTGACTGGTTATCCAATGTACTTATTGATTACAACCAGCTGATGCAGTTTATCGAAGCAGACAATTATCAACAATTTATGAAATTAATGACAGCGTGAGGTAACATATGAAAAAACAACAACAGACTATTGCATCATTACCAAGACGTTTTGGTGCATATTTATTAGATTGGTATATTGGTGCTCTTTTTACATCATTTCCTATCGCAATTGTGTCACAGAAGATTTATGGCACAATGAAGAACCAGAATCTATTAGAATACCCTCATCAATTAGGACTGATTTGTGGGCTATTCGCATTACTAGGCGCAATTATTTATTATGTCATTATTCCTTTGGTGATTAATAAGGGACAGACAATTGGTAAAAGAATATGTCATATTAAGATTGTAAAGAGTGATGGCAAAGATGTAGGCCTTAAAGAACTGATACTTAGAGAAGTATTAGGCGCCATTATTATTGAAGGCGTTCTATATTCTGCAAGTACAATATTACATCAGGTATTACAGATCAGTTTAGGTATTAGTTTGGTAAAGCCGATGATGTATGTTGGCTTTGCGATTACAATCGTGAGTGCTATTTTATGTTTAGTGAATAAGAAAGAACATCTAGCATTACATGATTATCTAGCACGTACTAAAGTAGTGAATTTTTCCTAAATAGAGGAAATCGCATTCACTACCTGAAAATAAATATAAGTTTATACTATGAATTGTGAGATGGAGGAAATCACATGGAAGATTTAGAATTATTAAGTTTTAACATTATTTCTGCCGTGGGTACTGCAAAGTCACGTTATGTACAGGCAATGTATCTTGCTGAGAAGGGTGATTTTGATGAAGCTCGCGCAAAAATAAAAGAAGGAGAAGAAAGTTTTGTGAAAGGTCATGAAGCACATGCATCACTTATCCAGAAGGAAGCATGTGGTGAAAAGACAGTTCCAACAATTCTTCTTATGCATGCGGAAGATCAGCTTATGAATGCTGAAACAACAAAAATCATGGCTGAAGAGATTATCAAACTATCTCAAAGAATTAAAAAATTAGAAGGAGGAGAATAGGATGAAAAAGGTTTATTTATTCTGTAGTGCAGGTATGTCTACTAGTATTCTTGCAAGCAAGATGCAGGAAGTCGCAAATAGCCATAACTTACCAATCAAGGTGGCTGCTTTCTCTCATAACAAATTAGGAGAAATCGTTAAATCTGATTGTCCTGATTGTATTTTACTTGGTCCACAGGTTGAATATCTTTATGACGAAACAGTAGCTAACTTCGGGCACCTAAACATACCTATTTCTGTGATCGACCAGGATGATTACGGTATGATGAACGGTGAAAGAGTACTTAAAAAAGCTATTCTATTAATCAAAAAAAACAATAAATAATAATTAAAGGGAGTACTTAAAGTATGATGAAACAACTTGAAAAGTATTTAATGCCTTTAGCGGAAAAAATTGGGCGTAATAAATACTTAGTGTCAATTCGTGATGGTTTCTTAGTATCAACACCATTACTTATTGCAGGATCAATTTTCTTATTAATCGCAAACTTTCCAATTGCAGCTTGGACAAAATTTTTAGAATCAACAATTATCAATCAGACAACTGGTGAGTCACTTGCTGCATTCTTATCAAAGCCATCTGATGCAACATTCACTATCATGGCAGTATTTGCAGTAATGGGTATCGCTTATTCATTTGCTGGTCAGATGAAGACAAACAAGATCTTCGGTGCTGCCTGCGCACTTATGTCATGGTTCCTAATCATGCCATATTCAATCACTGGTAATGTTGCTGTAGGATCTAAAACTATTGAAGCAACTCTTTCTGGTATCCCATTAGGATGGGTTGGTGCTAAGGGTATCTTCGTAGGTATCATTACTGCATTCTTAAGCGTACATATCTATGCTTGGGTAGAAGGTAAAGGCTGGACAATCAAGATGCCAGCTGGTGTTCCACCAACAGTTGTAGAATCTTTCTCAGCATTGATTCCAGCAACATTCGTAATGACTTTCTTCTTCCTAGTAAACTTAATGTTTGGTTTCTTAGGAACAAACGTATTCCAGATTATCTTTGAATTCTTACAGACACCATTACTTAACCTTGGTGATACATTAGGGGCAATGGTTGTTGCTTATATCTTCTTACACTTATTCTGGTTCTTCGGTATTAACGGTGGATCTGTAGTAGGTGCTGTATTTAACCCAATTCTTCAGACTTTATCAGCTGAAAACATTCTTTTCTTCACTAAAGGACAGGGTACAGGACATATCATCTGTCAGCAGTTCCAGGACTTATTCGCTACATTTGGTGGATGTGGTTCTACATTATCATTATTAATCGCAATGTTATTATTCTGTAAATCTAAACGTATTACAGACTTAGGTAAACTTGCTTTAGTTCCAGGTATCTTTGGTATCAACGAACCAATCGTATTCGGTTTACCAATCGTATTAAATCCAACTATGCTTATTCCATTCATGTTAGTACCAACAGTAAACATCATTATCTCATACTTCTGTATGGCTCTTAAGATTGTTCCAATCTGTTCAGGTATCAACATCCCTTGGACTATGCCACCAATTATCTCAGGTTTCTTAGCAACTAACTGGGTAGGTGCACTGCTTCAGGCTGCCTTAATCGTTATTGGTGTTATTATCTATATGCCATTCATCAAGGTACTTGATAAGCAGTACTTAAATGAAGAAGCTCAGGCTCAGGCTGCTAAAGAAGAAGACGACATTGATTTAGACGACTTATCTTTTGACGATCTATAAGAAGGAGAGACGAAACATGAAAATCGTAATGATTTATGACCAGATCCAGTCTGGTAAAGGGATTAAAGATGATCACATGGTACCTTTAGGACTAGTAAAAGAATCATGTGGACCTGCTATTATGATGGAACCATTCTTAAAACAGGTAAATGGACATGTTGTATGCTGTTTATATTGTGGAGATGGATTCTATGAAGCAAATAGTGATGAAGTCAGCCGTAAACTTTGCGCAATGGTAGAAAAAATTAAACCAGATGTTGTTGTATGTGGTCCATGTTTCAACTATCTTGGCTATGGACGCATGGCTGCACGTGTCGCTTATGATATTAACGAAAAAACTCATTCACATGCTATGGCTGCAATGAGTATAGAAAATGAAGAGACAATTAATGAATATAAAGACAAGGTTCATATTATCAAGACACCTAAGAAGGGTGGTACTGGTTTAAATGAATCATTAGAAGGAATCTGTCAGCTTGCCAAGGCGATGTGTGAGCAGAAAGACGAAGACATTGTTGCTTCTAAATATTGTTTCTAAATTAACTTGAGGATACGTGAGGACGTATCCTCTTTCAATAAAAGGAGGATATTAATATGTACGGTATTATTGCTACTTGGAGAATGGCTTTAGAAGGTATTACAAAAGCAGATGAAATGTTAAAGAATCATGGAGATGCAGGAGATGCAATCGTTGAAGCTGTTAAGGCTGTAGAAGATTTCCCATATTATAAATCAGTAGGTTATGGGGGATTACCTAACGAAGAAATGATTGTTGAATTAGATGCGGCTTATATGAACGGAAATACTCTTTCAGTAGGATGTGTTGGTGCAATCAAAGACTTTGCCAATCCTGTAGAAATCGCAAGAAAATTATCTCATGAAAAGGTCAACAACTTCTTAGTTGGTGCAGGTGCTGAAAAGTATGCATCTAAGAATGGTTTTGAAAGAAAGAACATGCTCACTGAACGTGCTGAAATTCATTATCATAATAGATTAAAAGAAATGACTCAGGAAATTAAACCTTATTCTGGTCATGATACAGTAGGTATGGTCTGCTTAGATGAAAATGCAAAGATGACTTCTGCAACTTCTACGAGCGGTCTATTTATGAAGCGTTCTGGTAGAGTAGGTGATTCACCTGTATCTGGATCAGGTTTCTATGTTGATAGTGAAGTCGGTGGTGCAAGTGCTACAGGACTTGGTGAAGATGTAATGAAGGGCTGTGTCTCTTATGAAATCGTAAGAATGATGAAAGAAGGTATGCACCCACAGGCTGCATGTGAAAAGGCTGTTAATACATTCTCTAAAGAATTAATCAAACGTCGTGGTGAAGCAGGAGATATGTCTTTAATCGCTATGAATAATAAAGGTGAATGGGGATGTGCCACAAATATTGAAGGTTTCTCATTTGTAGTTGCAACTCCAGAACTTGAACCAACTGTATTTGTAGTAAAGCATGAAGGTGAACATAGCGTGTTTGAAAAAGCAAGTCAGGAATGGCTTGATGATTATATGCGTACAAGAACAGCCCCATTGGTAAGAAAATAATGAATGAAGAAATACTAAAGGCTGTTGATGAGATTGCAGATGAGATGATTGAAGGCATCAAGCGTATTGTACGTATTGATAGTGTAGAATCTGAGGCTGTGAATGATGCTCCTTTTGGAGAAGGTGTACGCCATGCACTTGATGAAACACTCCAGTTATCTCGTGATCTTGGATTTGAAACAGTGGATGTTGATCATTATATCGGTTATGCACGTTACGGTAAAAGTGATGATTATGTATGTGCCTGTGGTCATTTAGATGTTGTACCAGTAGGTGAAGGCTGGAAACATCCACCATTTAGTGCTTATGAAGAAGACGGTGTGATTTATAGCCGTGGTATTCTAGATAACAAGGGTCCTATTCTTTCATGTCTTTATGCTTTAACTGCTTTAAAGAGACTTGGCATAAAGCCCGAAAGAGAAGTACGTATCATCTTTGGCTGTGATGAAGAATCAGGATTTGAGGATTTAAAATATTATTTAGATCATGAAAAAGCACCTATTGCCGGCTTTACACCAGATTGTAAATATCCTGTTGTTTATGCTGAAAGAGGACGTGCTGTTATCAAAGTGAAAGCTGATCTAGATCATTTGATTACTTTTATGAATAAGTATATCTTAAATACACAAAACAAAGGTGAAAGACTTGGTATTGATTATAAGAATGATGAGTTTGGACAATTAGAAATCCGTAACTATCATTTAACTAAAGAAGACTTCAGCTTTTCTATTAGTTATCCAGCAGGAATTACACTAGAAGAAATACTTGATAAACTCAATCGTATTGAAGGGTATAAGTATGAAGTCGTGTCTCATTTCAAGCCTGTTTATTTTGATAAAAAGGCACCTATGGTAGAAATCATGAAAGAGACATATGAATATGTAACGGG
>ENA-ORMS01000312-ORMS01000312.1-human-gut-metagenome-genome-assembly--contig:-NODE-312-length-51479-cov-24.265499_pt1 | contig 51479 bp, 36 predicted proteins | sample MGYA00242104_ERZ508997 | MGnify/ENA primary metagenome ERZ508997 (study PRJEB26280, sample SAMEA2338704) | human gut metagenome | biome: human gut; feature: human-associated habitat; material: faeces...
GACTGGAATTTGCACCTAAAAAAGTAATGGTAGTATAAATCGTGAAAAGTTTAGGTTATAAATAGCTTTGAACTTAGCTATAAACTCTTCTCCGGTAGAAAAATGTGTTATATGAATAGGCTCATTTTCTTCCTTAGAGAATCTATTTAATGCTTTTATTAGGTTATCTCTATCGTTTGGATTGTCTTCTACTAATGCTATTTCAATCATTTCTTCCAACTCCTTCTATTTGTTTAAGACTTCTTCTCAGTTCTTTGTGACAAACTTTAATTGTCTCTTTTAGCTTTAAAGGGGTACAGTCTGTCTCTTCTTTGAAGAGATTTGTTAAGTAGAATAATAGGATTCGATTTATTGTGAGGATATGCTTATTATCTAATCCTGATGACATCATCAGCTTGGATTCGACAAAGGATTTATCTACAAACAAATCAGTGACTTGTTTGTAAATTCTTTTATTGACGTTTATTTTAGTTGCGGTATTCAAAATGATCTCATCAGAGAAATCTTCTGATATCAAAGGCTTTAATATCTTTTTGTTCAATTCAAAAGCTAGCCAATCTACACTTTTATTTATGAGATCAGTCTTTCCCGAAAAGTATTTATAAAAAGTACCTTTGGATATCTTGATTTCTTGAATGACATCATTGACTTTTATGAATTCGACTTTTTTGCTATCAGTCAAATCCAAGAAGGCCTTTATGATCAACTCACAGTTTCTTTCTTCGATTAAAGAAAGCTCAATTATTTGCTTTGACATATTACATAATATCCATAGAAACAACTTTTTCTTTGTATAATATTAACGATATGTATATATAATTTAGAATTGTTGACTTTTCAAATATATTTTTAGTCATTTTTTCCATCCTCTCGCCATTATTATAAAAGAACTTACACCTTTCTAAAATTAGTATGTTATTTGAACGAATTAGCTTATAGAATTCAAATGATAAACATTTCGACCAACATTGACAGTTTCTATTTTTCCATTGTAAAAATACAATGTAAACGGTTGCAAGATTCCTACATATAGATTTGAGGATAATCAACCGGAAAGGAAAAGACAAATAGTCTTTTTGGAAACAAAATGAAGACAAATTTCAAATTACTTGCTTTGCTCGGATTAACAACAATGTTGATTGGATGCAACAGCAACCCAAGCACTAATCCTTCAACTAATCCTTCACCTAATCCAAGTACCCCTTCTAATAACAAGGGCTCATCTGGAAATGGTGGGGACTCAAGTGGAACTAGTGATTCTGAACATGATGTAGACTCGTTAGAGCCTGGAACAGTCAATCCCGATGGAACTTCCACCGGTGACAAAGATGCAAAGGGAAAGTTTTATTCCGATTATGGAAGTTTTGCTGACGAGCAAAAATCTGCTAAGGAATTAGCTATCGACATAGCTGCCGAAGGTGATACTTTGCTCAAAAATGCTGATAATGCATTACCTTTAGCTTCTTATGAAAAGAAGGTTACTTTGTTTGGAATGGCATCAGTCAACCTTGTTACTGCTGGTGGTGGATCTGGTGCTGGAACAACTGGCAATAACGGAATTGCCTACACGGGTCTTGTAGAGTCTTTGGAAGATGCAGGTCTTGAAGTCAACCCTGTCACTGTCAATCTTTATAACACCTATCACACATTAGGAACAATCAATAATGAGCTTCCTGTATCCGACTACACTCCTTCTACTATCGCTTCTTATTATGGATACAGCGATGCTGCAGTCATCACTTTCTCAAGACAAGGAACTGAGAACAAGGACTTAGCAACTAACCAAGTGGAAGATCATGCAAACCCCGATGATCATGTGTTGCAACTCGATGACAACGAAGTGGCTTTGGTTCACCACGTCAAGGAACACTTCTCCAAGGTCATTGTTGTTATCAACTCTTCTAATATTATGCAAATTCCTGAATTGGCCGAGGAGAAGACCGATTCCAACTTGGGTGTCGATGCAATTCTTTGGGTCGGTGGAGTTGGAAACAATGGTGCTGAAGCTATCGGAAGAATTCTAACAGGTGTTGTCAATCCTTCTGGACATACATCCGATATCTGGACTAAGGATTTCACCAAGGATCCTTCCTTTACAAACTTAGGATGGCAGACCCAAAACAAGAATGCTGATGGCTCTAGAATGAACGCCTTCTTCTATGATGAAAGCGGAAAGATGACTAACTACGCCGATCTCGAATACAGAGAAGGTATTTACAACGGATATAAATACTATGAGACAGCTGCTACTGATATGGGTGGACAGACTGGTGAGAAATGGTATCAAGAGCAAGTTCTTTATCCATTTGGATACGGACTTTCCTACACCACCTTCGATTGGGAGTGGCAAGGAATAACTGATGCTGCAATCACCAAAGGCAATCAAACTATTGAAGTTCAAGTCAAAGTTACCAATACTGGTAATGTAGCTGGTAAGGATGTTGTACAAGTTTATTATTCAGCCCCTTACACCAAGGGTGGAATCGAGAAAGCTTCTAATAACCTCGTCAACTTTGGAAAGACTAAGTTGCTTCAACCTGGCGAGTCTGACATTGTCACAATCGACTTTGTTGCTCAGGATATGGCTTCTTATGACTGGAATGATGCCAACGGTAATGGTTTTGTCGGATATGAATTGGAAGCTGGAAATTACACAATCTCAGCTAACAGAGATTCACACACTCAAGTTCTTTCATATACTGCCGCAGTTCCTACTGCATTAGAGCTTTCTACCGATTATAAGACTGGAAAAGAAATCACTCCTATCTTCTCTCAAGATGATGATTACAATTCCACATCAGAATCATTGCTCAGCCATTCGATTTCTAGAGCAACTGGATTGAAACAACCTGAGCCTGCTTCAGTTGCTGATCGTACTTTGACAGCTAATCAAATTACACGTCTCGACGATCAGGATGTCTACAATCATTACGAATTATCGGAAGCTGATCCTTGGTATGTCAATTCTGTACCCTCTTCATGGAATCAAGGCGAGAAGAACAATATCAAGCTTGCCGATCTCTCTGGTGTCGACTATCAAGATTTGAAGATTGATGAAAATGGAGAAGTCGTCGAAGGAACTGATGAAGGTTCACAAAAGTGGTCTAAGTTGATGAATGAATTGACTTGGAAGGAAATGTCAGACATCGTATCTGGTGATGCCACTAGTGGTCCTAACATGACCAAGATTGATGCCATAGGAATGGATGCCAACAGCTATGCTGATGGTCCTGTCCAAATTAAAGGTGGAACATTGTTTACTTCAGCTCCTATTCTTGCTGCGACATTCAATGTTATATTAGGTCAAAAGATGGGACGTATGGTTGGAAACGATGCAATTTGGGTTGGACTTTCTCAATGGGCTGGTCCTGCTATGAATACTCATCGTTCACCATTTTCTGGACGTAACTTCGAATACTATTCACAAGATGGATGGCACGCTGCAAGATTTGCTGCGGCTGTCGTCAAAGGTGCTTCTTCTAAAGGATTGATTTCTTATGTAAAGCACTTCTTCTTGAACGATCAGGAATCATATCGTGCCGATTATGGTGGCGTCTGCACCTTTGTAACTGAGCAAGCTATGCGTGAGCAATACTTGAAGCCATTCGAATGGGCATTGAAGTATGGAAACTCCATGGGTGTTATGTCTTCATTCAACCGTATCGGATTTGCAGTAACTGCCGAATCTTATGCAGTACACCAATACTTGCTCCGTGATGAATGGGATAGCAAGGCTGATGTATGTACAGATGCTTGGGCTAAGGATTATGTTCCTGTAAACCTCATGGCTTATGCAGGATCTGACCAGCTTTTAGGACAATCTTCTACTTATTCTAAGAATGCAATGGACCATGGTACATGGAATGAGGCCGAAAAGATGGTTTATACCAAAGCTTCAGCGTCCTCCACAACCGATGATAAGAAGAATCCTTCATTCTACTTCGCTGTAAGAAGAAAAGCTCAACGTGCTTTATATGCTAGAGCTAATTCGACAACTGTAAAGAACGGAATCTCTGCAGGTGCTGTATTCTCAGTCGATGCCGAATATAATGTCAACAACTCTGTATCTATCGCTTCTGGTGATATCCAATTCACAATCGATGATACTGAAAAGGGAAAATTGGCTGAGTTTGGTCTCTCCTTAGTCAATGGTAAGGTCATAAGTGGTAAGGCCACCAAAGAAGGAACTGTCACTGTTTCAGCTAAAGTCAACCAAGATAACTGGATTTCTTCTACCGCTAACATCACTGTCAATGTAAAGAGTGCTATCCATGTCGATGGAAATGCTATGTCTACTGGCAAGTCAGCTGCAACTTATGAAGCTAACAAGCCTATGTCTATGAAGGTTCAAGTACCTGCATTGGCTTACTTCACAGAAGTACCTGGTTCTGCAAGGCAATGGGGTATGCTAATGAATGGATTGATCGTCAATGCATATCAAGATCCTGCCGATGATTCATGGCATCAAAGAAATGAAGATAAGACTGCTTCAGATATCATCACTATCGATGCTGCTACAGCAAAAGATAGCAAGATTTATGACTATAAGTTCACCAACATTCCTGCAGGACTTACTGCTGTCAAGCATGAGAAGTCAGTCATGGGTAAGGCTAACAAGTCCAGCTATGATGTAGTTGATTACTACACCTTGGAAGGAACTTTGGCTAGTGGAACTTACACTGTCGATGTCGATCTCACATACTATACAAATGCTTATATGTCCGGATGGATTTTCGCTGGAACTCCAACTGAGTGCCATTACACTGGAACTATCACTTTCACAGTAGCCTAATCCGCTTTCTATGAATAATAAATTGACCTTGGCGGATGTTTCGTCAAGGTCAATTGTTTATTTATGGATGTTGCCAAGTTTGTCTTCACGAGTACAAGTTTTGGCACTTTTGTCACTAATTGAAAGCCTTTTCTTAAAATTTGATTGTAATCAGGTTCATTGGATGAACCAGGAGGAAAAAATGAAAAAAAATAGTTTAAAGATTTTAGCTTTATTCGCTTGTATGCTCTCATTGGCTAGCTGTGGAGGAAACAGTGATTCAGCTAAGCCATCTAATAAGACTAACAATACTGCTTCAGTAGAACCTAAGCCTGATACTGGTTCTGGTAAAGATACTGGAGGAAAAACTGATACTGAAGTCAGTGATAAGAATGTATCTAAAATAGCTGTAAAGACTAATCCTACCAAGATGTCTTATAAGATAGGTGAAACTTTCGATCCTGCAGGTGGTGTTTTGACTGTCACATATAAAAACAAGTCAACTGCTGAGCTCGATATGACTGACTCTAGAATCACTTATACGACATTGAATACTACTGTTACCAACGCAAACGCTTCTATAAAAATTACTTTTGGTGGAAAGAATGCTACTTTGAGAAATATCGTTGTCACCAAACAAACATTCGATATCACATTTGAAACTAATGAAGGAAGTGAAATTTCTAATTTAACAGTTGAAGATGGAAGCAAAGGCGAGAAGCCTGCTGACCCTATAAAGAATGGATATACATTTGATGGATGGTACATTGATTCTCAATTGACTTTAGCTTATGATTGGAATAGCTCAGTCACTTCTGCTATTACTTTATATGCGAAATGGTTGACTGAAGGTGCTACTACCTACAATGTCACATTTAATTACAACCATTATGGTGCAATTCCTGAGACTAGAATTTTGAAAGTTGAATCTGGAAAGCCTGTTTCTAAGATATCGGTGGATCCTTCTAGAAAAGGATATGACTTCGGCGGCTGGGTGACTTCCACCGGTGCTGATTATGATTTCACCACTAATGTTACCGGTGATTTGACTTTGACAGCTAATTGGAAACGTTCTACAACTGAATATGTTGGAGCACAAACATACAAGTTTGAAGCTGAAGATATTGACTTCACTGGAATCATTGGGGCTGGACTTTCTGGAACCACTACTGAAGCTGGTGCAATTGTTACCAAGCCTGGATTCAACGCTTCCGGAGATAAGTTTGTCTCTTATATGTATAAGAGAGGAAATACTCTCAAGTTCGAAGTCATTTCCGATGTTGCAAAGACTGTCACTTTGAAGGCTAGTATGTCTCAAGAGATTGAAAACTATTCTTATAATAAAGACAATTATCAAATCATGGCCAACGGAAAGATTTTGGATTATGGAACCATCACTTTCAGTAATGTTCCTGCAAGAGTTGGTGATACTACTGATCCTGAACCTTTCAAGGAATTTACATTGGGAACTGTTGATCTCAAGGTTGGAAACAATGAATTTACATTTATGACCAATAACTCTGATGATATCAAAGGTACTACAATGGCTGCTCATGCACCCTTGCTCGATTATATTGCTTTGAGCGGCGATGACTTTGTTGCTGAGTGGGACAATGTCAAAGGTTATCCTGTCAAGAACTACTAAAAAACGGAAGAAATTCTTATGATGATAAAAAAACTATGGAAAAAGAATAGCTTCAAAATCTGGTCTATAACTTCCGGTGTTTTGCTAGCTACTGTAATAGCTGTACCTATCGTATTGAATACAGCTTTGGCCGATGTTTTGGACTTTGCTTTGGGTGGAGCTGATCCTATCTTTAAAGAAGGTGAACAGTCAGCTTATGTGAAGTCTTATAACAGTAAAGACGAAAGCAAAGCTAATGCTGACAATGTTAACGTTAAATTGAATGAAGAAGGAATGGTCTTGTTGAAAAACAAGAACAATGCCTTGCCTTTAGCCAAAGGTTCTAAAATTTCTGTCTTTGGAAAGAATTCTGACAACATCGCAATCGGTGGATCTGGTTCAGGTGCTGCTAGTGGAGATTTTATCGGTGTTAACGAATCTTTAAGAAATGCCGGATTTGAAGTCAACCCAACACTTGAGAAGTTCTATCACGATAACAAACTCTCAGGAGAAGGACGTTCTTCAGCTTCTGGCGACTTGGATTCAGGAAAACCAGTCACATTGAAAACTGGTGAAACTCCTCAGTCTTCTTATACAAATGAAGTAAAAGATAGTTACAAGAATTATCAAGATGCCGCTGTTATAGTTCTTACTAGAATCGGTGGAGAGGGTATGGATCTTCCTATGACCATGGATGGTGTGGAAGGTGCTAGAAAGAGCGATGACCACTATCTTCAATTGGATAAGAACGAAGAAGATTTGATCGTTGCAGTAACCAATGGCGGATTTAAAAAAGTTATCGTAGTAATCAACTCTGGATCTGCTATGGAATTGGGATTCTTAGAAGAAAATGCTAAATATGTCACTCAAAAAGGATATACGATTGATCCATCTAAGATTGATGCTGCTATTTCTATTGGATACCCAGGAAATTCCGGATGCAAAGCTTTAGGTGAAATCATTGCCGGAGATGTAAATCCTAGTGGAAAGACTGTCGATACTTATGCTACTGATTTCAAGAAAATGCCTTCTTGGAAAAACTTTTCTGTAAATAACGATTTTGATACTGAAGGTGGACTTGGTGACCAATATATGATTGGTGATCAAGCTAAGCTCTACTATTTTGCTGATTATGAAGAAGGTGAGTATGTAGGGTATCGTTATTATGAGACACGTGCTTTTACTGATGGTAACGATTGGTACGATGCCAATGTAGTATATCCTTTCGGATATGGGTTGAGTTATACGACATTTTCATGGAGTGTCGATGCTACAACAGTTCCTTCTACACTTGATCCAGCTAATGAATTTACTGTTGAAGTTGAGGTAAAAAATGAAGGAAGTGTCGCAGGTAAAGACGTAGTAGAAGTTTATGCTAAAGCTCCTTATAAAACTGGTGAAATCGAAAAGCCTTATGAGATATTGATTGGATATGCCAAGACTGGCTTATTAGAGCCTGGTGCTAGTGAAAAAGTATCAATCGATATCAATCCTTACTACATGGCTTCATATGACTATAATGATGCCAACAATAATGGATTTAAAGGCTATGAATTGGATGCTGGAACTTATTCATTGAGTTTCAACAAGAATTCACATGAAAGCATAAGATCATTCGATATGGAATTGGCTGATAATTATCAATATGCTGAAGATCCTGTGACTGGAACTGAAGTCAAGAATCTTTATACTGATAATGAAGATGCATCATTTAATAGTGATTATCAATTGAAGACTATTCTTTCTAGAAAAGACTGGGAAGGAACATTCCCATCTCCCAGAACTCAAGAAGAAAGAACTGTCAGTCAAGACTTTATAGATAAATTGGATGATAAATCTACTAATAATCCTAACGATTACGATAATGATCCTCAATTCGATTATCCTACAGTAGATGATACAAAGTTATATACAATTTATGATTTATTGTATAAGGATAATCTTGATGCCGATGGTAATTATGTAGTCGATGAAGAAGGAAATAAAGTTCGCGGTGAATGGGTTGGAGAAGTCTCATTTGATGATGAGAGATGGGACAGATTGTTGGATCAAATGAACTTGGCAGAAGTTGCCAACATGTATAATACAGCTGCTTATAAGATTGCTGGTGTTGATAGTGTTGGTCTTCCTGTTGTGACTTGTGCTGATGGTCCTGTCGGTTGGACTAGCTTCATCAATCCTGGTTTGTTTGAGAAGACTGCATCATATTCTTGTGGTGTAACTGTTGCATCCACATGGAATGATGAACTCATTTCTGAATTTGGTGCTGCTGTCGGTGAAGAGGGATTGATTGGAAACGGATCTACTCCTTACACTGGATGGTATGCTCCTGCTATGAATATTCATAGGTCTCCATTCGGAGGAAGAAACTTCGAATACTTCTCAGAAGATCCTCTTCTTTCTGGAAAGGTTGGAGCTGCTGAAGTGAGAGGTTGCAGAAGTAAAGGATTAGTAACATTTGTCAAACACTTCGCTGCTAATGAACAAGAGACGCATCGTTCTATTTCCGGTGATTGTTCTTGGATTACTGAGCAAGCTTTGAGAGAAATCTATTTGAGACCTTTCGAAATCACAGTCAAGGAAGGAAAGACATTGGGAATGATGTCATCTTTCAACAGAATCGGAACTCGCTGGACTGGTGGTGATTATCGTTTGTTGACTACTATCCTTAGAGATGAGTGGGGATTCAATGGAGCTGTCATCTGTGACTTCAACACGATTCCTACTTATATGGATGCAAGACAAGAAGCATATGCAGGTGGTGATTTGAATTTGGCTACTATGGCTTCATCAGCTTGGAATTATGATGAATCCAGCATAGGCGATCAATTGGTCTTGAGAAGAGTCTTGAAGGATGTCTGTTACAGCATTGTCAATGCAAACTCCATGCAAGGTACTGTAATTGGTCAAACTGCTCCTAAGTGGTTCTGGATCAACTATGCATATATCTTTGGAATGTTAGGTGTCATCTTAGTTTGGGGTGGAATTGTAATCACCTTAGATATTAAAAAGATAAAAGCTGAAGAAAAAGCCGAATCAGACAATAAATAATAATTAGTCTTATGCTATAAAGTCATCCGTTTTTATGCGGGTGACTTTTTTATATATTTTCTATATATCAATTTTTTTGAATTGGATTTGATTTTCATCACTTTATAGATATCGCTTTTTGAATTTAGTTATTCTTTTTTTAGAAATTTAGTCTTAAACTAGATGTGTTTTTATATTTAGGTGATTTACTAAAAATGAACATATTTAAGATTTTTAAGAGAAATAAAGATATTGTCAAATTGGCAGTTCCTGTATTTTTGGAACTGATATTGAGTGTAGCCATGGGCTATATAAATCAATTTATGCTAGCTGGAATTCCAATAGCTTCTAATGCTGTAAGTCAAGCAAATCAAATATCCAATATCTTCATCGTTTCTTTCTCTGTCTTTTCGACTTCTTCTTTAATATTGATAACTCAATTGAAAGGAAGTGGAAACAATGAATTATTGAATAAAGTATATTCATTGTCTTTTTGGGTTAACTTTATTTTAGGAGTAGTTGTCAGTTCATTGGTGATTGGATTAGCTGATCCTTTGTTTAGGATGATGCAAGTAAAAGATAATGTTTTCCCTTATGCAGTCATGTATCAATATGTGAGTGGTGCATCGATAATATTTTTGGCTTTGAATCAAGTACTGTCTTCTTTCTTAAGAGCTAACAAGAAAATGACACAACCTATGCTGATAGCTGTGATTACAAATGTTGTTGATGCTATAGGTGTTGCAATAACATTATGGGCTTTTCCTGATGGAACTTTAGATCCCATTCAAAAAATGATAGGGGTAGGATTATCTACTTTGATATCTAGAGGTGTCGGATTTATTCTTTCTTTAGTATTCTATGTCAAGTATGTATCTATTTCTTTGTCATTCAAAGGAATAAGACCTTTTCCAAAACAATTGTTCAAAAGACTTTTGACTATTGGGTTACCTACAGCAGGAGAGACTTTATCTTATAACTTTTCTCAATTAGTCTTGATGATAATAGTTAATTTGTCTGTCACAGTTTTAATGCAGAATCTAAGAAACTATATCATGACTTTCACTTCCATCATCTATTTGTTTGCTAATGGAACTGCTACTGCTATGCAAGTTGTCGAAGGAACATTAGTAGGTGAAGGCAAGAAAGATGAGGCGGAGAGACTAGTCAAAGATATAGGTGTTATGGCTAGGACGGTGTCATTCATAATGTCTTTACTAATAACTGCTATAGCCTATTTTGTCTTTAAGTATTTGATGGGAGAAGCCATAGCTGATCCTAGTATCAATACAGAAAAATTTACACAAGACTATATAGGATGGGTCGCTGTTTATTGCATGTTGATAGATATAGTATTGGATCAAGGAAGAGCTACTAACCTAGTCTATGTCAAAGGATTAGAAACAGCAGGTGATATATCATTTCCTGTTTTGACTTCAATCTTTACAAGTTGGGCTTTGACTGTTGGAGTATCAGCTTTGTTATGCATTGTTTTTAAATTAGGAATATACGGAGCTTTTATCGGTGCTTGTTTGGATGAATGTGTTAGAGGAATAATATTTGAAATTAGATGGAAGTTAGGCAAGTGGAAGAATAAGACTTTAGTCAAAAATATCTAAAATCAATCATTTGATTTACTAATAGAGTATCTAGTAAAAACGAAAACGTAGGTTGCCTTTTGAAAGTGCTTTTATTACTTTTTCTTAAGAAATTCTTTATACTTTAAGCGTTGTGTTTTTTTGTGTGAGTTTGAGATTAGCAACGCTATTCTTAAATTCAAAAATGCTTATTATTGAAATATTAGAAAAGGATTCTTTTTAGAACAATTTTTTGCGTTTGATAATATGCATTTGTCGAGATTATAACCACTTTTAATTTACCTAAAGGAAAAATCAAAGAAAATGAAAAAGAATCGTAAATTTCTCAGCTTATTTCTATCCGTTTTATCTTGTGCAACTTTAGTATCTTGTGGAGAAGGCAATAAAACTAGTGCTCCATCTAATACTGGTAATGTTACTACACCTTCCACACCTTCAGCCCCTTCCAGCAAGCCTAGCACAGATGAAAATAATTCATCTAAAAATGAAGATGATAGAAAGATTTATACAATAGCTGAATTGATAGCTATGATGCCTAGTGATGGTAGTGCCACAACTGAAAGATACTATGTTAGAGCTACAATTAAATCTATCGATGATGCTGGTTTTGGTGCTATGACTATCGAAGATTCAACAGGAACATTGTCCGTTTATGGTACATATAGTTCTGATGGTGCAAAGAGATACAGTGAATTAGATGAGAAACCTGTAAAAGGTGATACAGTCTTACTTTATGGAACAATTCAAAACTTCCAAAGCAAAACTCCTGAAATAAAGAGCGGATGGATTATTGAATTTACAAAAGGAACTCCTTCTTGGAGTGAAGATGACTACACAGAAATGACTATAGGTGAAGCTAGAGAAGCTGCTGTAGATTCTTTGGTTAAGGTTACTGGTGTAGTCTCTAGAATCACATTTGCTAGTGGAATGAAGCCTAATGGATTCATAATCGTCGGTGATAATAGCTCCATATATGTCTATGATAACCAAATTGCTACATCAGTTGCCATAGGGAACAAGATTACTCTTTTAGCTAAGAAGACAATGTTTATTGCTTCTAAAGAAGCTAGTTCTGCCAAAAAGTTTGGATATAAAGGAGCCTGTCAATTGATCGATGGACATCTATTATCCAATGATCAAGCGACTAATGATTTGGATTTGTCATTCGCTCAAGAAAAGACAGTCAAAGAAGTTATTGAAACTTCTCCTTCTGACAACATTACTTCCTTGATTTATCATAGCAATGCATTCATCAAGAGAGTTCAAAAAGAAGGACAGAACTTTGTTAATTATTACATCGATGATTTAGATGGTAAGACAGGAAGCTATGTTTATACTGCATGTGATGGTAAAGATTTTGCTTGGATGGATCAATATGATGGAAAGATATGTTCTGTTTATTACACAGCCTTAAATGCAAAATCAACTTCTACTGGAGTTTTATTTAGATTCCTCCCTATCAAGATTGAAGATAACAATAATTATCAATTCGATAAAGCAGAAGCTCCTAAGTTTGCTGTCGAATATTATGGATTAGAGCAATTTGATACATCCTATAGTGCAGACCCTAGTAAAGAAATGCTCACTTCAGTAACATCTGATTTATTGAACTTTGGAACAGCTACTTTGTCTTATTCTTCTAACAATACTGCTTTAGCTTATTTTGAAACTGGCGAGGATGGTAAGGTTATATTCCATATTAATAGTGAAACTGAAGGAACAGCAACCATTACTGTCACTGGTCATTTGGATGGTCAAAAAGACTTTTCTAAGACTATGGATATAAAGATTGTTAAGCCAGTTGATTTGAGTTCAGCAGTTAATGTTAAAGCTGCAATTGATGCTAGTAAAGGCACTGAATTATTAGTCAAAGGTGTCATAGGACCTTCTTTAGTAAACAAGAACGGATTCTACTTGATAGATGAGACCGGAAGCTTAGCAGTAGTTATGAATTCAACGGATGAATTGAAAGGACTTCAAATAGGTCAAACAGTTTATATCAAAGGAAAGAGAGATTTGTTTGCTAGCTCCCGTAAAGGTACTCCTTCCTATTTTGAGTCTTGCATGACTGGTTGCCAAATAGTTAAAAATGAGTTTGGGAATGTGGATTATTCAACAGCCTCGTTTATTAAAGGCAAGACCTTAGCTGATTTGATAGCTTTACCTGTTGCTGATAATTATCATACTGCCGAGGTATATGTTATTACTGCCGGTTTGAAATTTGTTTCAACCAAAAATTATTCAAATGCCTATTTAAAGGATGGTGATAGTGAAATGCGTCTTTATTGCACTAATGCTGCAGGCCAGTATCAATGGATAAAATCCTATGTAGATGATACTAAGACCTATACTATGGAAGTTGCTGTCTGTAATTGGAATGACAAAAATTATTTTACAGCTTGTCTCTTATCAATCACTGATTCTAATGGAAGCAAGGTGATGAATACCTTAAACTTCAATAGCTAATTATAAGTTGTATATTTAAAGAAAATAAGAGCTCAGCCGTAATTTCGGCTGAGTTTTTATTTTTGTCTCTATAAATTTTTAATAATCTTAATCGGCTTGCTCTTCAACGCTTTGATACAAGTAATCAATGAGGTTATAAGTCCTATTCCGATTATCACTGCCAGTAATAATCCGATATTGAATATATTGAAAGTGAAATAGTTGAGCATAATCCAATTATTTAAAATTGGGAATATTATTCCTAATGCGATTAAATCAAATAAAAATATAATCGAAGAAATCAATAAGGAATCAGTTATAGTCAGTTGGATAATTCCTAATTTTGTACATCCCATAGACCTTAATATTCCAGCTCTGATTTCATTCTTTTTAGTGTTGGCGAAGCACAAATTTATAATCATTAGAATAGCTATAGTTAATAAAGCACATATGATTATAGTAATTACATTTCCTGTGGTTCCATCTCTGAAATTAGTCAAAGTATCGTATGAATAATAGTTGTTAATTATAACGGCATAGTAATTAAGGCCATTTTCATCTTTGACATTTAATGATTGAATAAATCTTAAATCCTTATTGATGTCACCTGATAAACGATAGATATATGTATAAGAGGGGTTAGGCTCTTTGTAAACTTCTTCTTGATATCCAGCTTTTAGATAAGGATAGCAACAAATTGAGCTTCCTTTTAATAACTCGTTGCAGTCCTTATTGAGATTAGTGCTTGTATTTAATAGGATAGATGGCAAGTCATCAATTTTAAATACACCAGTAATCTTATATCCACATAGGGTCTTGCCTATTAATTCATCATAATTCTTTGATCCCTCAAATGTATTTTTCCCGTCTCCATGATCAAATGTATAGATATGCGCATATTTGATTAAGCCGTAAGCTAATGTATCGGGCAAGGCAATTTCATTATAATTCTGAGGAAGTCTACTATTCTCAGTAGCTTTTTCAAATCCTATATAAGAAAGATCGATATCAGGATCTAATTCTATTGCTGTTTGACTTTGTGAAGATGAGTCTTTAAGTACATATTTAGTTAAACTGTCCAACATAGATGAATTCGTCCCAAATGCTTGTAAATAACCACCTTTCATTCTTGTCATTTGGAATACATTTTTAGTATTTGAATTTAATTTTCCTTTCTGCTCTGTACTAGGAGTTATAGAAGTATCTACGAAATTACCATCTGGAGAATACCCTTGAAATCTTGTTTCTAAAAAAGCCATTCTTGATGTTGTTTGATATTGCTTATCTAAAAAGATTTTGTTTTGATCGGCATTAATTATGGATAAGAACAATGTCATTGCAACGGTTGAAATAATTGTTATGAATAAAGATGTGAATAATCTAATCTTTGATTTGGCAATAGATTGTAGACTCAACTTAAAACTATTTTTTATTGATAATAATCCACGTTTTTTATCTTTAGTCTCTTTATTGCTTTTATCTTTAGAGATAGCTGAATCGGTGTTATTTAAGCCTTCATTATTTGTTATTTTGTAAATATTACCAGCTTCTAATTCGATTGTAGAAATAGCGTATTTGGAAAAGAAATCTAAATCATGAGTTGAAACGATTATCAATTTCTCTTTTGATAATTCACCGAGCAATTTAGCTAAATCTGTTGCGTTAGATTTATCTAATGAAGAGGTTGGCTCATCCAAACATAATATATCTGGATCTTTAATTAGTGTTCTAGCTATTGCTATTCTTTGCTTTTGACCTCCAGATAATTCGTTTGGATGTCTAGATAATAATTTATCCAATGATTCTGATTTATCGGGAAGATTTACTTTTTTTAATATCTCCTCAACTACTGATTTATCATAATGTGATTTAGCTAAATCAAAAGCTAAAGATAGATTATCTTTAACAGATAATTCGTTGATGAGATTTAAATCCTGAAAAACTATTCCGACATTTTTATTCCTATAATTGTCATAATTTTATTTATTTATTTTAGTTCCTTTAAATAATAAATCACCAGATGTTTGTGAATCTAGCCCGGATAATATATTGAGTAGAGTTGTTTTACCGGACCCACTTCTTCCCGTAATCAAATATAGACCTGTTTCATTGAAAGAATAAGAAAAGGAATTTAAAGCTATAGAATCACTTTTTTTATATTGCTTTGTTAAATTTTTCACTTCTAACATAATGCTAGGCCCCTTTCTGTAATTATTTTAAATTATGATACTCACGTAAACCATTAATAGAAATATTATCTGCATAAGTAATTACTTTTCTATCCATGTATTCATAGCAAACAGCGATAAAGGATTGTCGTTAGCATTTTCACTATATTGCCTTTGATTATATCTATCGCAATAAATGCTGATCATTGGCTTATCCCACTTGACCCATTTTTTGTAGAGTGTCGCTTCACTTAATATCTACGTCGTCTTCAATTACCCAAGTGCCGAGCTTTTTTGACCCTGATCTTTTGAGTTTTCCTTGCCCCTCCAATATCCTGATGTACTTTTGGATAGATGTTTTCTTTAGGTTCGTGATGATAATAAGCTCATTTGTCGTTATATTCGGGTTGTTCCTTATCTCAGCCAAAATACGCTGTATGTTCTTCTCCGATTTGCTCACTTTTTTGCTCACTTTTTTATTGTTTTTTTGCTCACTTATTGACGATTTATGAGCAATAAGCCTCAAATAAGGAATTGTAACCTTGATAAAATCTTGTTCGATTAAGAAAGCCTTTTTGCCATAGACAGAAACTATTTTGTTTACTCCCCTGCCCGATCTTTCGCTGATTCTCAACTGCAAGAAGATATCGGAGAGTTCCCTGCATCGTGGTAGGCTTTTTCCTTCGAAAAATCCTTCTAATGTCTGCCCCTCTGGAATCGTCCCATAAGATAATATGTCAATTCTATCCGAGAATACGGAAATCATAGGTGCATTCAGCCCTAGCCAATCATTATGTATGAATGCATTCAGCACTGCTTCTCGGAAGGCTTTTGCATCGAACAGTGGAACATCCTTTCTCTCCACGATGCGATTGCTTTCATCGGCTTGGATTACGTTTATGACATCACAGTAATCAAGAACTTGATCGATGGTATATAACAGGCACTGGTTTCCGAATTCTCGGACAGAATAAAGATTATCCGATTTTCTAGTTCCGGAAAAAACAGAAACCCTCATTGTGATATTGTTCTCGTCGGCCATTAAAAAGGCCAAAATATTGAATTTTCTAGTTCCCGGTACATAAAAGGACAGTTCTTCTTTAAACGTCCCTTCCTTCAATGGAAGGCCTTTGGCGGAGTAATAGATTAGCAATTTTGAGAAGCTAAGATTTTGATTAGGGGATTCGCGGTTGACGATGCTGTCTTGCACTTCCTTTAATTTCTCCCATAAAACAGCCTCAATATGAGGATACTTCCTCAATGCCTCTTTGCTGGAACCGATTCTTATAAATCTTTCCTTGTCGAATTCAGTCGGGACAAGGCGAGCACATGGGATCGTTAAAACGACCACTCTTTTTCCCTCGTAGGTAAATTCTTCGAATTCATAATTTATAGAAGGATTGAGATTCCTTGATATGTAATGCTTGAGATTCTCGCCCTTTTCTTCTTTGTCATAATCAAACGATGTTCCAACCACATTGTGTCCTTCGTCGCTTATGCCCCAAATCAAATAAGCGAAAGACGTGCCTTTTATCGCGGCGGAATTCGACAAAGCTGATATATATTCCCCGATTCCTTTTCTATCGTACCAATTCTCTTTAAATTCAAGCCACTCCTTTTCGTATGTGTAAGAAATAAGTTCTTTGAATAACGCTAAGTCCATTTTTATCACCCACTTTTATTGCTTACATTTATTATACAAAAAAGTGAGCAATAAAGCAGTAAAAAGTGAGCAATAAAACAGCAAAAAGTGAGCAATAAAACAGCAAAAGTGAGCAATAAAACAGCAAAAGTGAGCAATAAAACAGCAAAAAGTGAGCAATAAAACATAGGCCCCAGTTAATCAATTCCGTCTTCCAACCTTATTTGAAGTAAGTCACGCTCCTTTTAATCCCCAACTTTATTCTCAACCAAATATTATTTGAAGTTGGGAATAAAACAGATTGCTCGCACAGGTGTTTTTTAAATCAGAGGCTGCTGCCTAATCAAAAAAATAAAGCTATTGATATGTTTGCTCTCTAGAACCACTAAGGAAATCCTGCGGATTGCAAGCCATTTTAGCAGTATTTTATATCCCAATGGCCGATTTTCGCTTCCGGCAGAGAAAATCGATTCAATCATATCTCCAAAGATCTTTGGATGGTTCCAAGGATAACCTGAAATATTCCCCCAAACTAGTTTGACTGAATTTTTGAGTGGTCGATATCTCGTTTTGGTCCTTTTAACCGCTTTTCGGCAGGAAAAAAGAGAGGTTCATCGCCTCTCCGTTATTTAAAATGTGCCAATTTTCAGGCACTTTTCCTCGTCAGTGCAACTATAGTCTCAACATGCATCGTTCCCACATGAAACACATGTTTACGAAACCGAGGTAGGCTACGGAATAGACATGTCCACTGACGTGTGATTTTTCATATGTCTACTGGATGGTGAATACGAGGTAAGTCGTATCGGATGCGCAATCAAATACATTCGATTTGCTAGTTTTGAGCTGATTATCTGAACCTGTATTTGCCTTTGCCTTTGCCTTTCACCTGCTCCACCACATTTAGATTTTGGAGGTAGCTGATGTAATTAGTGCTAGCCGACTTCGAGGCGTTGAGGTAAGACACGATGTCCGCCCGGCTGAACTCTTCGTTGAAGAAACGATCAAAGATGGCGGTCAGCGTTTTCCTGATGGAATTGGAATACGTTGATCTGTTGATGATGCCTATCGCGTCCACGCTATTAATCTTTATCCTCTCGCCACCAAAGTCCAAATTTTGGTCTTTCGAGGTAGTTTTTTGGCCTTCAAAGTCCAAATTTTGGTCTTTCGTAGCCAAATCCATTGCCCTATAGGAATATTGAAGGTACTTCGTGCTTATCGGTATCATGACGGATGTGATGTCGATGTTCTCGTCGTATTCCTGATAATGGATGCCATCGCTTCCGTTCTCAACCATGGCGCGTTTCGCTTTGCCGACCCCAGAGCCGAAAGACTCGATAAGATCGAGAGATCTGAACATCTCACGGATAGAGGGATTCTCATACATCCTGTTTGGGAAGGAATCTTTCGTGTTTAGGTCTTGTATTGTTATTGGTGGAATCGGCTTGTTGTAGTTGGTTATCACAATGGAGTCATCATAGACATATACTTGGACGCTTCTAGGATTTTCGTAGTTCTTATGCACGATGGCATTAGTCAAAAGCTCTTCGACCGCGGAATACGGGTAATTGTATATGGTCTCGCTTTTGAGGTCGTCTTTCACGCGGAGAGTCAGGGATTTCAAATAGGCATTATTGATCTCGTCCATGGCGTTCCTGAGTTGCTTCCAAATAGGCCCTCTGAACTCCTTGGATGACATCACCGATTCGCCCGAGGCGCTTTTGTGAATCAGCTCGACGTAGGAATAAGGGATGAATTTTTCCGGATTTCTGGAGAACATGAGCAAAGCGAAATTCTTCACCATGCCCGTTTCAACATCAACAAGCCCCATATGCTCCGCCATATCCTGTTTGGACAGGTTCTTGGTGTTTTCCCGGTCGGTGGATGCGTTGAGGTATTCCCTTATATAGTCAACGTCGAGGTCATCGATGGTGGCAACGTTAGAATATTCTTCCGTGAAATGGTAGTCTGAGAACTTCTTAAGAAGCTCGAATTCCTCTTTGATGGAAGCGAGCCGAGAGTCTCTTTCAACGCGAACGTACCTGCCTCTTTTGAGATTGATGGTTTTGTCTTTTTCAGCCTTCTCAAGGACCTCGTATGGACCGATGTTGTTGTTCGAGAATGCGAAAATGACGAAGAAGCGGCCGTCTATTTCAGCGTGCGTCATCGTGTAATTTACTTTAGGCTTTATGAATCCAATCAGGGATTTCAAGGAATTCTCCACGGTCTCGATCTGGCTCTCGTCATATCCGAGAATCGGCCTTATCGGCGTGCCTTTCGATTCGGGCTCTTTGTGCTCTTCTACGCCCACCAAGATCATGGACAGATTCCTGTTCATGAGGTTGTTCGAGAAAGCGCACATCGTCTTCAAGATGCTATCTCTCTGGAGATGGGATTTTTTGTACTCGATGCAGTCGGATTCGAGCTTGCATTCTCTGAGGTACTGCAAAGCTATCTTTTTAATATCGTCGGAATTCATTTTATCACCTCATTTTTGGACTTTCGTGCCATTTATGCCATCCAATGTCCAAATCTTACCATGAAAGTCCATTTTTTTCAATTATATAAATCGCTTTTTGATGATCAAAACACAATCTCTTACATCTCACTCAAAAGAGTGGCTTATCTTTCGGGATTCAGCATTATTTAATCGACATCCATTCATGCCACCGCTTCACAGCGTGGCATACGGCTTAGATGACACGAGCTTGTAGTCATCGTCGTGCGTATAGAAATACTCCATGAGCCAATAGATTCCATTGTTTTGAGCTTTTTGGATAGCAACTCCCTTGTTACCGGCATGACCTGGAAGATGCTGATGTATTTGTGCTTCGTGTAATGGTATTTCACGATTTTCGGAGTCTTGAGCGCCTCAGGCAAAAGCAATACGGTCCCGCAGTATTTCCCCTTGATTCCCATGTCTATCGTATCGGAGACCGTGATTGCCTCCTTTTTGTTAAAGGCGTATTCCGCGGTGGACCAAAGAAGGGAGTTGAGGAAAAGCCATTCGGCCTTCGACTCATCGACTTCCACTTCCAGGGATATGAGCATCATGTACTCGTTTCTGGGGTTGGCCTTGCTACCCCATCCGATGTCGCGCTCAGGCATCATATAGTCGCTTGCGCCAATGGTGCATAGCTTCCAAAAAGGCAATTCGTCCGTCGGCTTGAAGACTAATGTCGTTATCGGCTTCATGTCATTTGGCAGGACATTCTTCTTCAACTTCAGGCTGAAAGCAGGCTCTTCACCTAGAACGGCTTTGTAATGCTCAAGGAGCTTTTGGTGCCTCTTGCTTTCCATGCTATTCGCCAGGCTTGTGAGGGATTTCTTTTAGGTAATAGCCTCCAGTTTTCCTGGAACCTCTCAATTCGATGTAGTTCCTAAGTTCTCTCTTTATGGAGTTTCTCACCATGTTGAGTGTGATTGCCTTGTCCTCAGAAGAGAGGATTTCGTGTATTCTATCGGCTTTTATGCCAGGATTTCCGCTCACCGTCCTTAGGATGGAAAGCCCCAATTCGGTTATTTGGTCATTTATTTGGTCATTTATTTGGTCACGGTAGTTGAGGTTCGGAAGATACACGATGAAGAAGTTCTCGCTGTCGTAGAACTCAGGTTTCCTCTCTGTGCCTTTGTAGGCATTCAGAGTCCTTGCAATCCCTGTGCCGTAATTCTCGATCAGCCCAAGCTTATCAAGCAGATGGACCAATCTCTCATTCCTATAGGTCTGGACGCCTTTCAGCACGTCTTCGAGCGTTGTCTTATACAGTCCGCCGGGGCTTGTGATCTTCGCCTTGTCCTTGTAGAACTCGACCTTGATGTTCGACCTGATGAAATAGTTCGTGTGGCAGAAGGAAAGAAAAACGGCAGAAGTTATATTTTCGGAGATAATGATACTGCACAAGAACTTGTTGATAACTATTCAGGTAAAGGTGAAGTAAAAAAAGAGAACACAGAATCAGTCACAACTGATAAAATAGTGGGTGTCTATAAAGATATCGATGGTAACGAGATAGAATCCAATGAAATTATCATCGTAACAAGCAAAACAGGTGCTCATGTATATCCTGGCTTCCCCAAAAAGAAAGGAAACAAATAATTATGGAATTTAAAGAGTTATATCATACTTTCTTAAATAATAATGACACTAAATTCAAAGTCACACAAAAAGACGGATCATCATTCATCGGTAGGATTCATACCTGGTTCGAATCTGATGATGAAAACGATTCAAATGGTCAACCTCATCAAAATGTTTGGTTTGTGATTTAAGAAGTTTTAATACCTTCCACTACAGATTCAGATTTCAAACCGGGATCATCACAAATTTTAAGTGAGTTAGATTTTCCAATTGACATAGAAATATGTCACTAAGATAATCAATTTGTTTTTCCAAATGATAGTCATTGATTCAACTAAATGGCTATCTTTTTTTGTCCCTATATCAATCAAAAGACAATGGTCTTCAAAAGTATCCTAATTTCTTTATAAACACAGGTACTCGCTTTTTTATTCTATACAACCAATCCCACCATCAATCAACATTTGTCCTTAAGTCTCCTCCTTTTTTAAGTGTTTACCCAATTGTTGAAATGTAGAAGTGATGTGAAATCATTTTCTTCAAGGCATCCTCAGTCACGAACCGGATTTGCTTGTCTAAGTTTTCAGTTGAGTTGCTCTTGTGAGTCAGCTATTATACTTTCCAAAAGTGGGCCAAAAAGGCAAACAACGCAATCACAACCCTGAATTTCTAATAATCATATTTTTGAATTGCTTTTTTGTAGTTTCGGAACTTTTCATTCTGAATCGTAATATCCACCAATCGATACTATATTGTCGTACCACAAGGTCAAAGGGTGGATATATTTCCTCATACTAGTAAAAGCCGTTTTTCTTCGTTTTCGGAAGAATAAGAAACGATTTTTGACACAAAAAAAGAGAGGTTTGTTACCTCTCCATTATTCAAAATGTGCCAATTTTCAGGCACTTTTTCTCATCAGTGCAACTATAGTCTCCACATGTGTCGGCGACATATGAGGAACATGTCAACCATTACAGGGTAGGTTATGAAAGGAACATATCAACCGGATGTGTTTTTCAACAGGTCAATAGGAAATTGAAGACAACCATCCTAGTGAGAGGAAATATGAAAACACCTATTTTCTATGCAAGCATGAATTGTAAAGTTTGAAGATATGTACGACGTATTACAATAAGCACTTGTGCTTCCTTCAAGAGTATAAGCGCCATTAAAAAATCTGTATAGTTTTAATTAGAGTAGTTAATTCTACAGTTATTTTACAACCTTCCAGACTCTGTTTTTGTTTGAGCCTTCCCTCTTAACACATCCCTTTTCCTGAAGGCTGGCAAATATTCTCGAAGCCGTTCTTTTGGATACTCCAAGAATTTCAGCAGCTTCCGTTAGCGTGATTCCAGGCTTTTGAATAATCACGCCTATAAGAGACAGCTCATTCTTGGACAAATCAGAATTTATATTGCCATTTATATTGCCATTTATATTGCCATTTATGTTGCCATTTATTGTGCCACGGTTCTTCATGACCTTCTTGTTGAAGGGGATGGCTACCTGGATGAATCCGTCTTGGATATCAAAGGCTTCCTTGCCATAGGCGGAGATGATCTTGACGATGCCATGGCCAGTTTTCTCCGTGATCTCCAGGTCCTGGAAGACTCTCATCAGAGAGAGGTCCCTTGGGACGCTGATTCCCTGAAGGAACCTTTCCTTCGTCTGGGAATACGGCATTCCGCCATATTGATGAATGCGCTCTATCCGAAGCTGTTGAAAAAAGAGGAATGAAAAGGACGGGTTTCCTTTTTTGTGAGTGCAATGGTCAGCTTTTGTTTTACCTTATGCCTACGTTTCTCATCAGTCAGCATGAGAGGTAAATGAAATTAACTGTCACAAATTCAAAAAGAATTTCAGCTTGTGACAGTTAAGATAGATTCAATGTATTGCTAATTTGCAATTAGTGAATTTTATTTTTCTTTAATAAGGTATTTGATTTGTTGAATTTATAGCTTCTAATATTATGAGAAATTTCTTTCTGAACCACGAATATTGTCTTACTAAATTGTTAAAGTATCAGCAATATTTGGTTGCCTTTACTCTTTATTGTTCATAATCTATTAATAAGGTAAAATATAAGCTTGCGGGGTTGAACGCTATGGACTTAAAGAATTGGATTGTTGTAACTGGTGCTAGAGAAAATAATCTTAAAAATATAAATGTAAATATTCCTAAGGATAGTCTAGTCGTATTTACAGGTGTATCAGGATCAGGAAAATCAACTTTAGCATTTGATACTATTTTTGCTGAAGGACAAAGAAGATATATCGAATCTTTGTCTTCTTATGCACGCATGTTTTTAGGTGGATTTCAAAAGCCTGATGTAGATTCTATAGATGGTTTACAACCAGCCATTTCTATAGACCAAAAAACGACATCTCACAATCCTCGTTCTACTGTTGGAACAGTTACGGAAATATATGATTATTTGCGTCTATTATGGGCGAGAATAGGTGTAGCCTATTGTCCCACGCACAATCTTCCAATAAAGCCTTTCTCTCTTCAACAAATAGCTGATATCATTTTAAAAAATCCTTTAGGGTCTAAAATAAGTATTTTTGCACCGGTAGTCAGAAATGAAAAAGGAACACATATAGAAACAATTCAAAAGTTCATGGCTAGCGGAGATAGGAAGATGAAAATTGATGGTGCTCCATTGCAATCTTATCAAGAAGCACCTCAGCTAGATAAAAAGAAAAAACATTCAATCGATTTTCATATCGATACATTTACTTTGAAGGCGACATCGAAGTCGCGTGTTTTTGATTCACTTAGAGTCGCTTTGGACTTTGCTAAAGGATATGTTATTGTTCAAGTTGATGATAAACCTGAAGTCCTTTATAGTGAACATTCGAGCTGTCCTATATGTGGATTCACAGTTCCACCATTGGAACCTAGATTATTCTCATTTAACAATCCTTTGGGTGCTTGTCAAGATTGTAAAGGAATGGGTATAAAGATATCAGCTGACCCAACTTTGATTGTACCCGATAATAAGTTATCTATCAATGAAGGTGCAATAAAGCCTATGGGTAAACCCAAGGATAACAAAGAGTGGTTCTCATTCCAAAAGCTATGCAAATCACAACACATTAATATGGATGTTCCTTTCTATAAATTGTCCGAAAGGCAAAAAAAGATTATCTTTTATGGACCTGAAGATGAAGTTAATTATGTATATACCACAATGTCTGGAACTGAAATTCATTCCAGTGTTTCTAAAGGAATAAAGACTAGAATTGATAGGTTATATGCAACAACAACTTCGACATGGATGAAAGAATGGTACGAAACTTTTATGACGAGCACCATTTGTCCTACTTGCCATGGTGCTAGGCTCAACGATAAAGTCTTGTCTATTAAAGTGGGTGGATTATCCATCTTTGATGCGACAAATTTATCGTTAGATAAATTGTTGAATTTCTTCAACGATTTAAATCTATCGGATAGAGATAAGAAAGTATCTGAATTAGTTTTAAAGCAAATTAAGGATAGACTTGGATTCTTAGTAGATGTAGGTCTTGATTACTTAACTTTATCTAGAATGTCCATGACTTTATCTGGCGGAGAATCTCAGCGAATTAGATTAGCTACACAAATAGGAAGTAAATTGACTGGTGTCTTATATGTTTTAGATGAACCTTCGATTGGACTTCATCAAAAAGACAATGATAGATTGATCACATCTTTAAAAGAAATGCGAGATTTAGGAAACTCACTGATTGTAGTCGAGCATGATGAAGATACGATCAGAGCTGCTGACTATATTGTGGATATTGGACCTAGTGCCGGAAAGAATGGTGGAAAAGTAGTTGCTTGTGGACAAGTATCAGATTTGGAGAATTCAAAGGAATCAATTACTGGTGATTATTTAGCAGGGAGAAAATACATTCCTGTTCCTGATATCAGAAGAAAAACAACTCGTTACTTAACGATAGAAGGTGCTAGATGTCATAACCTCAAGAATATAGATGTGAAAATTCCTTTGGGTGAGTTTGTTTGTGTTACTGGAGTCTCAGGATCTGGCAAATCTTCCTTGATAAATGAAGTCTTATACAAGAATATTCTTGCTCATTTCGGAATTGGACATGAGAAACCTGGAGAATGTAATGGAATTAAAGGATATAACAACATATCGACAGTTATAAATGTCAGTCAGGATCCTATTGGTAAAACTCCTAGATCCAATCCTGCAACTTATATCGGATTATTTGATGACATAAGAGAATTGTTCAGTCAAACATTAGATGCTAAGGAAAAAGGAATAACTAAGACTATGTTTTCTTTCAATACCCCGGGTGGAAGATGTGAAGCCTGCCAAGGTTGTGGTGTTAAAAGAATATCGATGGATTTCTTACCTGATGTCGATGTCGTGTGTGAAGTTTGTCACGGCAAGAGATATTCCGATGATGTATTATCAGTAGAATATAAGGGAAAGAACATTTATGATGTCTTAAATATGACTATTGATGAAGCGTATGACTTCTTTAAAAATATTCCTGTTATTAAAAAGAAAATCTCAGCCTTGGTCGAAGTTGGATTAGGCTATATGGATTTAGGTCAGTCATCGACAACTCTATCTGGCGGTGAAGCTCAAAGAGTCAAGCTGGCCAATGAACTTCAAAGAAAAGGTGATGGAAATACACTTTATATTTTGGATGAACCTACAACTGGACTTCATGTAGATGATATAAAGAAGCTGATATCTGTTTTGGAATCATTGGTAGATAATGGAAATACTGTTTTAGTCATCGAACATAATTTGGATTTGATAAAATGTGCTGACTATATTATTGATTTAGGACCTGATGGTGGTGATAGAGGTGGAACGATCATAGCTACAGGAACACCTGAAGAAGTCAGTGAAGTCAATAATTCATATACTGGTCAATATTTGAAGAAGATATTAGCTAAAGCACCGATGAAAGGACAAGATTAAACATGATTACTTTAAAGAAAAGCGTTGTCGTATTCGACGTTGATGGTACTTTGATATCGTCTGCTAAATTAGTAGAGGATTCGATGATGGAGACATTGAAAAACTACGATAGCAAAATAAAGACTAGAGAGGATATCAAAAAGTTTTACGGACCAGATGAAGTAGGAATGCTTAGAGGCTTGTTGAAGAATCCAACTTTAGCCGATAATGCATTCAAAGAATATCTCCAACATTATGAAGAGAATGACTTGACTTATATTCCTAAACTCATTCCTGGAATCGGTGAATTGCTGAGGGAATTGGATACTAGAAGGACTTTGAGGTTGGGATGCGTCACAGGAAGAACTAAAGAGTCTTTAGATATAACAGGTAAGAGACTGAATTTCTTGAGATTCTTCGAAGATATTGAAGTAGGATCTCCTAAAGGTGTCAACAAAGCTGAAACTATTAAAGTGTTGATGAGGAAGTTTGGTGTTGATAGAGCAGAGGTTATTTATGTCGGTGATTTAGCCTCTGATATCAAGGCGATGAAGGCGGCTGGAGTCGACATCATATCTGTCTATTACGACCATCCTGAGAACAAGGATGAATTGATGGAATTAAATCCAAATAGAACAGTAGGATCTGTAGAAGACTTGAGAAATTTACTTTTTAAATTGATTAGATAAAAAACAAAGTCAAAACTTAATAGGCTTTAAATATAGACCTCCTAATAATAGGTTATAATTAACTTTATATGGGAGGTTTTTTGTATGCCGAGTAATACTGTTACGATGATGGAATTGGCTGCTCATTTCGGAATGAAGACTTTGGTAGGATCTATCAAAGCTATATCTAGAACTATAGCAGCTCCTGAGACTGATAGACCAGGACCTGAGATTATGGGATTTTGGACAGACCATGAACCTCAACGTATTTCTTTGATTGGAAACAAGGAAATGTCGTTGATTTCAATGATAGAACCTGATGAACTATATAAGAACTTTGAAAAGCTTTGTGATCCTGCGTGTCCTGGAATTGTTATTTGCCAAGGACTTGAGTGCCCTAAAGCTTTGTTTGAGGCAGCTACAAAGAAAGATTGTGCTGTATTTTCGACAAAGTCAGGTACCTCTCATATTCAGTACGATATATTGGATTACTTATCTAACAGATTAGCTCCTCATACAACACTCCATGCATGTTTTCTCGAATTATATGGGATGGGAACATTGCTCATCGGTGATTCCGGAATAGGTAAATCAGAAATATCGTTGGACTTGATTAAGAGAGGTCATCGTTTGGTGGCTGATGATATGGTGGAAATAAGTTTAATCAAAGGAACACTGGTAGGAAAATGCCCTGATGTTTTAAAAGGGATGATGGAAGTTAGAGGAATTGGTGTTATCGATGTTGGAAGAATGTTTGGAATCAATGCTACTAAGGCATCAGCTAATATCGACTATGCAATAAATCTTGTTCCGTTCGATAAATCTAAGCCTATGGAAAGACTTGGGATGAGAAATGACCATATCGAGATATTGGGTGTGAAAAGACCTATGGTCGAGCTTCCAGTTTCTGCTGCACGTTCCATGGCACAAATTATTGAAGCTGCTGTTACTAATTTCAAGCTCAAAGATTATGGATATGATTCATCTTATGAATTCCAAAGAAGATTCATGGAGATAAATCGTCGTAATAGCGGAGGAAGATAAATATGGATTTGTTCACTAGAGGAAATCCTTTAAACCCATATATAATCCCTTTTCCTGACGGTTGGGGATTGAAAGGAATCACATGGTATGCGATGTCTTACCTTGTTGGAGCATTGCTCGCACTAGCATTGTCTTCTTATAGAGCTTATAAAGATGGCTATCCTAAAGATTTCTTTATTAACCTGTTCTTTTTTGCTTTCCCTATGGGAATAATAGGTGGAAGAATGTGGTATGTCATAGCTTCCTGGCAGGAGTTTGCAGCTGAGCCTTGGAGAATGTTCTTCATATGGGAAGGAGGAATGGCTATTCAAGGTGGAGCGTTATTAGGAATTATTTCTGGAATTGGATTTGTTAAGGTGAGAAGAAAAGGAACCAATCTATTACATGCTGCAGATTGGGCTGTTCCTACTGTATTAGTAGCTCAGATGATTGGAAGATGGGGAAATTTCGTCAATGCTGAAGTCTTTGGTAATGTCGTAGATATATCAGCTTATGGTGGATTACCAGGCTTTGTCATCAATCAAATGGGATATAACGGAACCTCTGCTTTAGCAAATGAATCGCAGATGTATGTTCCTTTGTTCTTGATAGAAGGCCTTTTAAATATTGGTGGTTATTTCTTATTGACTCATTTCTTTGAAGACGTCCTAGGAAAATGGCATGAACATGGCGATGGATTGTTCGGATACTTCATATGGTATGGATTGACAAGAATTGTTCTTGAGAATATTAGGTTTGGAGAGTTCAATATGCATCAATCTGCTGGTCAATCAGTTTCCAGTGCTTATGTAATGGCTTGGGTCTTCTTTGGCGTTGGATTAGTTTTGCTTATGGGAAATCAAGTCTGCTGCAAATTGTATCGAAAAGGTAAATTACATTTACCGGATGGATTTGTTCATTTCTTTGTGAATGGAGCAGACGGAGATCCTTTGAATAGAAAGTTGGCTTATGGAGATTCTAACAAATGAAAAATAATATAGAGGCCATTATTTGGGATTTGGATGGAACTCTTATCGATTCAGATCTCTATGTAGTTTTGAACTATGTTCATATGTATCAAAAGTATAGACCTGGTTATTATCCACATTTAAGAGAAATTCTAGGATTCTCAGGTCCATCAGTCGTAGATACAATGAAGAGGCAATTCCCTGATATCCCACTCGAGGAAAGTGTAGGCGAATTTGAGAAGTATTCTAAAGAGAATCAATCCAAATTATTGACCCTTTACCCTGGTGAGATGGATGCTATAGAGTCTATATTTAATACCGGAGTAAAGATGATCTTATTGACAAACAAGAAATTTGCTAGTGCAAAACGTTGTATGGAATCTACTGGTTTGATCAAGTTCATTCCTCAAATTGTTTCCTTGGACGATGTAAAAGTTGGGAAACCTAATCCAGAAGGTGTCTTTAAATGTTTGAATCTATTAAAATCCCCGAAGGAAAAGACGTTGATTATCGGTGATTCTTCAACTGATATTGTAGCTGGAAAGAAAGCCGGGATAATATCTGGATTAGTCACCTGGTCTTTAAAAGGTCTTCCTAAAGAAGAACGTGATTATGAGTTTGATTCTTTCGAAGATATAAAGGAGTTTATAGTCGATGGAAAATACAATCGTTAAAGAAGTTAAACCTGTAGCTGTCATAGGATTAGGACCTGCTGGAGTTACAGCTGGTGTTCTTTTGAAACAATGGGGATTTGATCCTGATATTTATGAAGTTGGATTAGCCGGTGGAATGGTAAATCAAACAGCTGAAATCGATAATTACCCTGGATTTATGGGTGGTGGAATGGATTTGGCTATGAAATTTGATCAAACCGCTAGAGATAATAAACTTCATATCATTCATTCAAATGTCAAGAATTTGACTAAAGATGGTGATGAATTTGTTTTGACTACAGCTAAAGGTGTTTTCTATTATGAGGCAGTTATCATAGCGACGGGAACACACTATCGTCCTTATGCTGTGCCAGGTCAAACCAAAGTTAAAGGAAGAGGATTCTCTAGATGTGCTATTTGTGACGGACCTCTTTATAGAAACAAGGATGTCGCTGTGATAGGTGGTGGCAATTCAGCATTTGAGGAAGGAATTTATTTAGCCTCTATTTGTAAGTCAGTTACTTTGATAAACAGAAGAAATGTTTTCCGTGCACCTAGTAAAGCGGTGGAAATGTTTAAATCTCTTTCTAATACTAATATCATCGCACCTGCAGTTGTGACTGAATGTGATGGTGAAGGACATTTGGAGAGTTTGACTATCAAAGATCCTAATGATGAATCTGATAAGACAACTCAAAAGATTTCAGTCAATGCGTGTTTTATCTATATTGGATCTATTCCAACTACACAGTTTATTCAAATTCAAAATAGCCTTGATGAGAGAGGATATATCGATGTGGATGAAGATATGAGTTGTATTAATGTTCCTGGATTGTTTGGATGCGGAGATTGCATCAATACTCCATTGAGACAAGTGGCCACAGCGGTTGGAACTGGATCTAAAGCCGGGTATTCTGCGGTTAGATTTTTAAACAGAAAGGGGAGATAGAATGAGTGAAGAAAGAATAGAGCCTGCAATCGTAATAGGTTTAGGTGTCGGCGGTGTCACCGCTAGTATTTATCTCTCCCGTATGGGAATTCAACCTCTTGCTTTTGAGGGTGGACAAATAGGTGGTCATGTTTTGAAGTTAGAAACAATCGATGATTATTCCGGATTTAAAGGAAGTGGAAGACAATTGGCTGATGAATTTGAAAAACAATTGAAATTCAACAATATTGAAGTGGTCAATGAATATGTCTTAGCTTTATATAAAAATTCCGATGGATTGTTTGTAGTAAAGACTAAGAATGGTGAATACAAGACTAAAGCTGTGGTCATCGCAAGTGGATTGAAATCAAAGAGCACTATTAATTATAATGGAATTGAAGTAATGGATAATCCATTATTGGATAGCGATAGAATAAAAGATAAAAAAGTAGCTGTAGTAGGTGGAGGCAAGGTGGCCTATATGGGTGCTTTATCTTTATCTAAACAAGCTAAGAAGGTTTATATAATAAGAGACAACATCGAAGCTCCTTCAGTCTTAGTCAAAGAAGTTGAATCTTTGGAAAATGTTGAGATTAGTGATTCTCTTCCTGAAGATGTGGATAGAATCTATGATTTGCCTAGCAAATCTAGAATGATTGGAAATACTGATTATTGCTTGCTAAAAGAAATAGTCGATGATCAAGACAACATCGCTGTTGGAAAAGACTGTCAAACTTTTGTGAAGGGTGCATTTGCTTGTGGTGATGTAGTTCAAAAAAGCTTGAAAACTTTAGCTACAGCAGTATATGATGGAGCCATAGCTGGAGTTATGATTTATAGATTGCTTACAGGTATGGATCAAGTTAGCTAATATATATTGGAGATAGTTTATGAGCGACGAGAAGAAGATAATGACTTTTGCTAAAGAAGTGAAAGCTGAGATTGCGAATTTACCTTATAAATCCAAAATAATGCGTTTTGGTGTTCTTTCAGGTTTTACTAGAATCAATGGCGAAACTTCTTTAGGATCAGTTCCATCTATAACATATAAGACTGAAATTGCTTCTGTCGCAAAACTGATATTTTCTTTGGTTAAAGATATGTATGACATAACGCCTAGAATTATTTATCAAAGAAAGATGAGATTCAATAAATCGATGGTTTATGTCATCAAAGTTGAATCGAAAAAGACTTATGAAATCTTATCGGAATTGAAAGTCATGAAGAACTTCCAACCAGTTCCTCTGAGATCTATGCTGAATAAAGAGAACTTAAGATATTTCTTAGCCGGTGCTTTCATGGCTGGAGGAAGTGTCAATGCGCCATCTTCTAAGTCATACTTTTTAGAGATATCTTTTTCCAACAAAGATGATGCTACTAGAGTGATGGAAGCATTGCAATCGACTGAGGAATTTTCAGCCAAAGTAATTCAAAGAAGAGATAAATGGATAGTTTATTTAAAGAGAAGCAGTGAGATAGCGATGTTTTTATCATATATAGGTGCTACTAATTCAATGCTGAATTATGAGAATGCTAGAGTGACTAAGGATCTTATAAATAATGAGAATAGGCTCGATATTTGTGCTGCTCATAATTATTCGAAATCATTAAAGAAAGGTCAGGAGAATATAGAAGATATCAATAAACTTTTATCCAGATATTCAATGGATAGATTTGATGTCAAGACTCAAGCAGTGATGAAAGCCAGATTGAGTCATCCCGATTCTAGCTTTGGAGAATTGGCTGAACTAATCACTGAAGATGGAATTTTTATTTCTAAATCCGGTGTATCGCATATCCTTTCTTCATTGCATGAGAAAGCTTCAAAATTTTAATACCAAGAGTTTTTTAAAATTGAAATAATATTTCAAAACTTCGGCTATCATCAGCCGGAGTTTGTTTCAAAATCTTATAGAAAACAATAATGATTATTAATTCATTCGATGGATATTAATTAATTTTATGATTTGAATTTGTAAAACAATTTCAATAATAAAATCTTTAATTGAAAATCAATTTCAATTAAATAAATACGATAAATAAAAGACTTTTTTAATATTGACTTCTTGAAAATTAATAAATAATCTATTTAAGGTTTTGGAGGATTTACAAATTGATAAATACTTCTTTAAATATATCTGATGGTGTGTTTTGGGGCTCTATATTAATCTTGTCTTTGGCCTTGAGTGTTGATTCTTTATGTGCTTCAGCAATCAATGCTACAGATGAAAGAGTTAAGAATAAAAGAATCTTATTCATTTTTATTGCTGCTTTAACCTTTGGATTGTTCCATTTTATAATGCCGGTTATAGGTTATTTCTTTGGATCTTTATTTGTCGAGCAGATTCAAGCTTATACAAAATGGATTTCTTTTGGAATTCTTCTCTTTATAGGATTGAAAGGAATTGGTGAGCAGATATTTGATATTCATGTTGACAAGATGGAAAAATTAGCGAAGTCAGTAGATTTTGATGGTGAAAAATATATTAGAAAACTTGTAGCAGAAGGAAAAGATTTAAAAGAGATTAAAAGAGAATATAAAGAATTAGGTAAAAAACTAAAAAGAGATGAAGAGCACGGCATAGAACAGCTCAGATATGAGGACCATAAAAAATGCAAAGCTTTAGGAGTTTATCTAATTCATGAAACCAAGTATTTGAATAAGAAGAGATTAGAAGAAATAATTCATCCAGAAAGTAAAGAACAAAAAAAGGAAGGAAAATTAATAGCTTCCTTCCTAGTTTCTTTACTTCTTCAGGCCTTGGCTACATCATTGGATGCCTTGGCTGTCGGATTCTCTTATGTCGGTCAATTGGATTGGTCTTTAGCCTTATGTTCATTTGGAGTCTTCTTTGTGGTGATATTCTTAATGTGTCTGTTGGGTGGATTTTTAGGAAAAATATTCGGTGAGAAGTATCAAAGAATTGCTAATTTCTTAGGGTCTTTAGTCTTGATGGTTTTAGGAATATTAGCTTTGTTTTAATCCTTTGCTAATCCATTGCCTTGGAAATTCCAACTTGTCTCTGCTACATGATTTGTATAGGCAAATCTAACAGCAAATCCTTGGAGCTGAATGAAAATCCAAAGACAAACTATGAATGTCGTTATGTTTGTATAGATGACGTAGAAAGTTAGACCATTGAATGGAATAGATCCGCTAAAACCGGCTATGAAATTAAATCCCCATCCTGTATCTATGAACATCGGCTCAAAATTTAAGAAACTAGCCAATCCCCAATGACACACATTGTCAGTCATAGCTTGGATTTCTTCGACAGATGTGTTGTTGTCTAATCTAAAGCTGAACACACCACCTATGTAAGATAGAAATATGATGATGGATATAACTAAGAATGTGAATGGAATCCAGGTTCTTTTGAAAAGAAGATATCTGGATTTTTTAAGTGATGCTTTTTTGTAATCTTGAGGTGAGTGAAGCAATTTGTTTGCTATTACTCCAGCCATATATCTATCCACTTCCTTAGCTTGTTTGTTGACTAGTTTCATCTCTAATGACGAAAATCCGCAGATGATTAAGAATAGAAGAATGATAAAAATTATGAATGAGATTCTAGCAGTCAAAGTTCCATCGATAGTAATTGGATTTGTGTATTGCATATTCAGTTCTCCTCCTTTTTATTTGATACAGGAAGAGATTGATTACTGCTGCTATCTTGAATCTGCTTATATCTTTCTTCTATTTGTCTATAGTCGGTGAGAGGAACTTCTTTGACATCAGCTTCAAGTATTTTTTTGTCGCTATCTTCTATCTTCCTATCTTCGGGTGTGAACGTCACGATATCATCTTCATCTCTTATCTCTTCTTTCTCATCTTTAGGCTGGACTTGTTGATTTTGTTGGAAAGGATTGACGTTGTTGAAGATATAGTTAGTAGTGTTGTTAGTTGTCGTGTTATTAGAATTTGTCGTGTTATTTGAGTTAGTCACGTTGTTTGAATTGATAGTATTATTTGAAACTGTGGTTTCTTGCATATATTGGGCATATGGGTTTTCACCAAGATATGGATTTGCTTTGATCATAGCATCATCTGTTTCTTTTTGATCGAACTCGGTGACTATGGAAGGTTTCTTACCTCTAAATGTATTTATTACTCCTATCACATAGTTTATAAAAGCATAAATTCCTAATGGAATAGAAAGAATAATTAGTAATGGCAAAAGAATTATAAATAATAAACATTTTCCAATTTCTAATAGAGATTTTATCATTTTATCCTCCTTTACATGAATTCATCCAAAGTCATTTGTGCAGCTTCAGGAAGATCACCGAATGCTCCTAAGTCTCTCAATGAAGCGACTATTGCTGGAGAGACTTTGCATCTAGAGACAAAGTCATCGATAGAAGTAAATTTCTTTTTGTTTCTTTCTTCGATAATCTTTGTTGCCAAAGATTGACCTAAAGAATCTATACTTGAGAAAGGAGGAATGATTTCATGGGTCTTAGGATCTACAGTGAACATCGTCGCTGCTGATTTGTCCACACTAAGTTTTCCCATCTTGATTCCCCTATCGGTCATCTCTACGAGGATTGTCATGGTGTTGACTAAGTTATCTTCCTTGTTTTCAGTGTGAATATGATTTTCACGCTTTTTATTATAAGCGTTTAACCAACGTAATGCAGCTTGTTGTCCACCTTGCATAACTTTTATATCATACGCATCACATCTCAAAGTGAAATAAGTGGCATAGAAATATTCAGGCTTGTGTAATTTGTACCATGCGACACGAACAGCCATCATAACATATGCACAAGCGTGTCCCTTAGGGAACAGGTACGCAATCTTTTTACAAGACTCTATATATTCCTCGCTGACATTATATTTGTGCATCAATTCGATGTATTCATTTCCTTTTTCAGGTTTTACATTATTGGGGTAGAAACCATGACGGACATATTCCATGATTGTGAAAGCTTTGTCTGAAGGAACTCCCCATCTTTGGTGCAATTGAAGCATGATGTCGTCACGACATCCGATGACGTCACGAAGTGTGGCTTTACCAGACACGATTAAATCCTCAGCGTTTCCCTGGAAGACGTTGGTACCATGTGATAGACCGGAGATTCTGACCAAGTCACCATAAGATCTCGGCTTTGTCTCTTCCAAGATCTTTCTCGCTAGATTTGTTCCAAATTCAGGAAGACCTAATGCACCTGTCTTCTGCTTTAATATGTTCTTTTTCAATTTCAAAGCTTCTGGAGACCAGAACAATGATAGAGTTCCTCTATCATCGAAAGGAATGGATCTCCAGTCTACACCAGACATATCAGACATCATCTTGACAGCATACGGATCTACATGGCCTAATTCATCAAATTTTAATACGTTATCGTGAATGGCGTGGAAGTCGTAATGTGTTGTTCTCCAAGAAGCATCTTCGGAGTTAGCGGGGTATTGGTAAGGAGTGAAGTCGAATACGGACATGTTGCTAGGGATAACAATAATTCCACCCGGGTGTTGTCCTGTTGTTCTTTTGACTCCAATACATCCTTGAGCCAATCTGTCTATCTGAGCAGGTCTTATAGTTTTAGGGTCTATTCCTTGGCTTTCGTAATAACCTTTGACATAACCAATAGCATTTTTCTCTTCTGTTGTTTGAATTGTACCTGCCTTATAAACATTTCCCGCACCCATTAATTCACGTGTCATTTCATGTGCTTGTGCTTGGAAGTCAGAAGGGAAATTCAAATCGATATCAGGAACCTTATCGGCGTGGAAGCCCAAGAATGTTTCAAAAGGAATGTTGTGTCCGTCTTTATGCATAGGTGTATGACAGTTAGGACAATCTTTATCTGGTAAGTCGAATCCATCATCGGCGATAGATAAATCCGCCCATTCCAAATGTTTGCATTTTTGACAGAGCCAATACGGGGGAAGAGGGTTGACCTCAGTAATTCCTGACATCGTGGCGACCAAAGATGAACCGACCGAACCACGAGATCCGACAAGGTGGTTTGAAGCGTTGACTTGTCTAACTAGAACTGATGCAATCCAATAAATGACGTAGTAACCGTTTGTTCCTATACCATTCAATTCAGTTTCCAAACGGGTTTTAACAATATCTGGTAATGGATCTCCGTATGTTTCTTTTGCGGTTTTATAGACTAAATTTATTAAGTTCTTATCACAATCTTTGATGAAAGGCGGGTAAAGCTTATCTTTAGTAGGCTTTAAAGGTTCTAACATGTCGGCTATTTTATTGGTATTGGTAACTACTATTTCATTTATTAATTCTTCATCTTTTAAGAAACTAAAAGCATCTTTCATCTCTTGGGTTGAAAGAAAATACTGGTCAGGGTTTTCATATGGCTTTTGCTTCTTTCTTCTATATGGATTCAAAGGATGCAATGCACCTTTGAGTCCTTTGGCGAAGATATAAACATCACGATAAATTTTATCTTCTTTATTTAGATAATGGCAATCGCTTGTAGCGACTACTGTTTTATTGATGGATTTGGCTGCGTTGATCAAATCTGCAATGATTTTTTCTAAATCTTCTTCGGATGATATTTGTCCGTCGTTGATAAGCCAACTGTAACATGCAGGAGGTTGAACTTCGATATAGTCGTACCAAGACATTACTCTCTTTAAAACTGATTCTGATTTAGTCAAAGCAGAGTCGAATACTTCTCCATTGAAACATGCGGATCCAATTAAGAGATTCTCTCTATTCTCATCGACTAAGAATCTAGGTGTCTTAGGAACATCGGACAAATAATCAGTTGATGATAGGGAAATTATTTTATATAAATCTTTTAATCCTTGCTCATTCTTTGCATAGGCTACGATATGTTTAGGTCTTGCGTTTAAAATGACATCTTTAGATGTCAAATCAGCCAAATCAGCCATTTTAATATTAGGATTCTCTTCACTTACTCTTGAGAGCATTCCAATATAGACAGCTTCCAAAACTTCAGCATCGTAAATAGCACGGTGAACTTTAGTTTCATCGTATTCTATTCCTAGTGTTCTGGCTACAGCTTCCAAGGTATGAGATCTTTGCTTTGGAAACATATATCGAGACCAAGGTAAGGTATCGATGATTGGATTTTTAATTTCAGGAAGACCGTTCTTCTTCAAAGCTTCATTTAAGAATCCGATATCGAATGCCGCGTTATGGTCGATGATTACAGCATCTCCAAAGTAATCAAGAATTTCTTGTAAAGCTTCTTTAATTGGCTTACCACCATCGACCATCTCTTGAGTAATATTGGTTTTATTTTTAATAACATCTCTTAGTTTTCTATTAGGGTTGATAAAGAAATCTCTCTTATCATACTCTTGACCGTGAGAGTATTTTGTTGCTCCAAATTCGATGATTCTATCGTATCTAGCAGAAAGACCAGTGGTTTCCAAATCGAATATTACATAATCCGCATTGTTGAGAAGAATATCCTTAGTATTGATGCAGATATCGAGATGTGAATCGACCATATATAATTCACATCCATACAGCATTTTTACACCTGTACTTTTTTCGGCTTTCTGTGCTTCAGGAAATGATTGAACTACACCATGATCGGTGATACCTATGGCTTTCATTCCAAACTGCTTGGCCATTTTTGCATAGTTTGTAATAGTCGTCAAACCATCCATTGCAGACATGACTGTATGTAGATGCAGCTCGACTCTTTTATCTAAACATGGATCGACACGTGGCTCGTCAGCAGGCAAAATCTTTATTTGATCTGGTCTTATTACTAATTGATGTGTGAAGTCGTCATTTTCAACATTTCCTGTGACTTTTATGTTTGTTCCTGGAACCAAACTATCTAAGAATTGCTTATCGAATCTCTTGCCTTCAAATATTATTGATGTTATTGAATCAGTACCATCAGTGTATTCGATGGTTAAGATTGTCTTTCCACTCTTGACTACTTTTTCTTCAGCTTTGAATATCTTTCCTTTGACTATGACTCTTTTTAGATTGTCGATATCTTTCAGCATAGCAGGATAAGCAGTACGCTCTTGCTTTCTTCTCTCAGCTTCTGCTTCGATGGCTAGTTTATTAGCGTTATGAGCTTTTATAGCCATCTCCCTATATCTTTTCTCTCTTTCTTCATCAAATTTATCTAATTCTTCGTTTTCTTCAGAAGAGTCTTCTTTTGGTTCTATAGGTTCTGGTTCGTTATCTTTTTGAATAATAGGTTTGTTAGAAGATTTCTCCTCTTCCTCATATTCATCTTCATTGATGGGTGGCTCCTCATTTTCTAATGGAATTTGTTCGTCGAAGAAATCATCACAGGATTGTTTAGCTACTGCTTTGATTGAACAATTGATTTTAGATAAGAAGTTATTCAATTTAATGACATCTTCTTTAATTATCATTTCGGTTTCAGGATTGTATTCAGTTACAATGAGCTTCTCTTTTGAATTATAGTCAAAGTATGTTTCTATAGAAGAAGCACCATCATTTTGCCAAGAATTCAAAAAATTATGTAAATTCTTGTCTTCATTTTGGTATTTGAAAGATAATCTTGTTTCGAATCCCTTAGGATCTTCTGCCATTTTATATATTTGTTGGAATAAATCTTTGTAATCATCGTAGTTTAAAAGGCTGGGGCAGCTTATCTCCATGATAAGCCTATTTACTTTTTTCTCACTTACGAGTTCTGAAAAATAGCATCCATCGAATCTTTGGATGTTTTCGACTCCTATTTTCTTTAGAAATCTTTCCATTAACGAATCCATAACCCACCCCCATTATTGTTTTAAATTATACAAGTTATTTCATATGCTAGTTGTGGTTGATTTTATAAGACCTAAAAAAGCCTAGTTTTTAGTTATAAAGTACTTTCATCTATGTTTTTTTTAATGAAATGTCGGTTTAATTTGACTTATTGTTGCTACATATTTATAATTGCTTTGCTATTCAGAGCTTTTTAGCTGCTTTGGAGAACTAAATTAAATAGAAGAGAGGTATTAAGGTATGGCAGTCCCAACAAGAAGAGCATCAAAGACTCGTAAACGTCTTAGAAGAACACATTTCCATCTTGCCGAGCAGAACCTTACCCGCTGCAGCAACTGTGGAGCTATGATCCAGTCTCATAGGATCTGCTCCTCTTGTGGATTCTACAGAGGTAAGAAAGTTCTTGACGTCAAGGTCAAGGAAGACTAATCAACTAGAGTAGACACCTGTGTAAAACACAGGTTTTTTTAATTTGGAAAAAAACTGATATCAGTTTCTCACGCTATAAATTAAAAATAGTAATAAACTATTTACCTATATATGATTAAAATCATATATTAATTAGGAATTAACCAGCTATGAAAAAAAACAAAAAGAATGAAGATTCGACTTTGGAACCTGATATTCCGTATGATGGCGATACAAATGTGAAGAAGAAGCAATCGTTATCTGATAAGGTGACGATAATGAAGAACCAAGTTAGAGACTTTCTATTAGATCATCCGAAGACAAACTTTGTGTGCTCAAATGCATGGATACTTTTATTGTCGCTGATTTCGGCCTTCATATTCGCTTATGGATTCTTAGCATTTACAAACCCGTTGAGAGTCCCGTTTACGTCTATTTTAGAAAATCAGGATTCGCTGAACCAGCTTGTAACAGCTTATAAAGCTGCTGAAGGTGTTACTGAAATAGATGATAGTGCTCTTAAATCTTGGTATAACAGCTTGGATTACAATACAGCACTAAGCATTGTAGGAAAGCATTCGTTGGTATCTGGAGGAGCTTCTGGTTTCTCACAGGTCGTGACTAGAATCTTATCTTTTACAGGAATGTTTAAAGCAGGTAGTGGAATTGAGGAAAATACAATAATTTCAATACTTTATATCGCTATAAACATTCCTTTCCTGATTCTTGCTTGGACTAAGATTGGAAAGAAATTCACAATTTATACATTGCTAAATATTGGATTTTCTTCAATGTTTTTGAAAATTATTCCTGCAAGCTGGTGTGAGATCACTAATATTTATACTGATTATTTAGCTCGTGCATTAGCTGGTGGAATATGTACTGGATTAGGAACGGGTATAGCTTTTGCTGTGGGTAGTTCTACGGGAGCGGTCGATATCATTTCATTATTCTTTGCAGAAAAAAAGTCGACTTCGGTTGGAAAGTATTCGATGGTTTTGAATACGATCACAGTGTTGACTTACACATTGCTTCACTTCATCCTTTCACCTTCCGATGTTATTCCAGCAGAATTCCAAAACGATTTAGCAGGTGCTGCTTGGAACCAAGGTGTGCACCAAACAACTATGGCCTTGTATACAATCGTTTACTTCTTCGTGGGTGCTAAATTGCTCGATTTGATAAACATCAAGAACAAAAAGGTTGAATTACAGGTGTTCACTGCAGATCCTAACATGGCAAAAGTATTGATAAGTGGATTCCCACATGCCTGTACTTTGGTTTCAGGAATTGGTGGATTCACCGGAACTCCTAGACACATCATATACATGGTTGTATCTAAGAGTGAGCTCAACAGAGCTATAAAGGTGATGAGAGAAGCAGATCCTAATTGCTTTGTATCAGTTCTATCGACTTATCAAGTCTATGGTAAATTCTACATTAAACCGTTGGATTAGAGACAATTCGTTTATAATTTCTTATAATATTTATTTGCAATAGATAGTTTATTGGTAATCAATTGATTGGAGGTAATTATATGCATACAAATGAAGAACTTGCCGATTTGATTTTTCCTGATATTCATGAGACTGTAGAAGATTTGGAAAAACGTTATCCACCTAGAAATCTACCTGAAGGTGCTTTGGTAACTCGTTTTGCTCCTTCTCCTACTGGATTCTTACATACTGGATCATTATTCACTGCTTTGATTGCTTATTATGTCGCTCATATGACACATGGTGTCTATTTCTTCCGTTTGGAGGATACAGACCAGAAACGTGAAATCAAAGGCTCTGGAAATGAGTTAGTCGATCAATTAGCTTGGTTTGGTCTTAAGCAAGATGAAGGATTTATGGGTGAGGGACGTGATGAACAAGGAAACTATGGTCCTTATGTTCAATCTCATCGTGGCCATATTTATGATATAGTCATCAAAGACTTGATTAAGCGTGGAAGAGCATATCCTTGTTTCTGTACTAAGGAAGATCTAGATCAATTGAGATTAGTTCAGGAAGCAAATAAAGTTGTTCCTGGATATTACGGTGAATATGCAACCTGCAGAAATAAAACTGTTGATGAGGCTTTCAAACTTATAAAAGAGGGAAAGCCTTATGTTATTCGTTTTAAATCCATGGGTGATCACAATAAGTTCTTCAAATGTCACGATTTGGTAAGAGGAACATTATCTTTGCCTGAGAATGATCAAGATATCATTATCAGAAAAGGAAATAATCTTCCTACATATCACTTCGCACACCTTTGTGATGACCATTTTATGAGAACAAATTGTGTCACTAGAGGAGAGGAGTGGTTGAGTTCACTTCCTATCCATCTTGAGTTGTTCAAGACTATGGGATGGGAAGCTCCTCAGTACGCACATCTCCCTGTCATTTTGGTTCAGGATAAAGAAACAGGAAACAAGAGAAAGCTTTCTAAACGTAAGGACAAAGAAGCTGCAGTTTCTTTCTTTATTCAAGAAGGATATCCAAAAGAAGGAATCCTTGAGTATCTTTTAACTATTTCCAACTCTAACTTTGAGGAATGGATGCACGCTAACCCTAGAGAGGATGTCTTCAAGTTCCCATTCAGCTTTACAAAGATGAGCAGAGAAGGTGCTTTGTTCGATTTGCCTAAGCTTTGTGATATATCTCAAAATGTTTTGGCTTATATGGATGCTCATAAAATTTCTTCTGAAGCTTATGAATGGGCAAAGACTTATTCACCCGAATTGACTTCATTCATCGAGAAGAACAAAGACAAATTTGAAGCTATAATGAATATTGAACGTGATCAACCTAAGCCTAGAAAGGATTATGTCAAATATTCAGACATCCTTCCTAAAATTGCTTTCTTCGATAAAGATATATATGAATCTAAATTTAATGCCGCACCTCTTCCATTCGATAGCAAGTTTGATCACCAATTAATTAAAGATGTTTTGACTGCTTATAAAAATTCTTTGGATTTATCTGGAGATACTCAAACTTGGTTTGGCAAGGTTAAGGAATTAGCTGTTTCATTTGGCTTTGCTGCTAACGGAAAAGAATATAAAGCTAACCCATCTGCTTATAAAGGTGTCGTTGGGGATGTTGCAGCTTTTGTAAGAATCTGTATTACTACCACAACACTCTCACCTTCTTTGTTCGATGTTCAAAAGATATTAGGACGTGATGAAGTAATAAGACGTATAGATAAGGCTATTGCAACTCTTTAATTGATATCGATGACAATAGGATTATTTTCTGATACATTTCCACCTGATATAAACGGTGTAGCTACTGCTACTAAGAATCTTTTTGATATTCTCTCATCTATGGGACATACTGTTTATGTCATTACGACTAATCTTGAAGGTAAAAAAGAAATTACAGAAAAAGATCACATCATCAGAATTCCAGGCTTGGCTTTAAAGAAACTCTATTCATATAGAATGGCGGGTGTTTTTAGCAAGAAAGTTTATTCGTATTTAAAGAAATTAAGATTAGATGTCATTCATATTCAAACTGAAGCTGGAATAGGAACCTTTGGAAGAATAACTGCTAATCTTTTAGATATTCCTTTTGTGTATACATATCACACTATGTATGCTGATTATTCGTTTTATTTGAAACAGTATGTTCCTATTCCTACTAAGGCTGCCACGAAGATAATGTCTATGTTTTCCAAAAACTGGGCTAGTTCTCCTGATGAGATGATTACCACTTCCCAAAAGACTAAGAAGGCTTTGTTGCAGTATGGAGTCAATAGATATATCAATGTCATTCCTAATGGCTTTGATTTTAATCCTTTGATTGAAAAAAGTAAGGATACAAAAGAAATTGATGAAATTAGGAACAAGTATGGATTGAATGGAATCTTATCTTTTTGTGTTGTTGGTAGATTAGGAAAAGAAAAAGGAATTGATTTTCTTCTTCATTGTTTGAAAAGACTTATAGATGTTAGAGGCGATAAATATAAGTTGTTAATTGTCGGAAATGGTGGATATAAAGCTGAACTTATTAAACTGACTAACAAGTTAGGATTAAACAATAATGTCATTTTTGTCGGTGCTGTAGAACATAATAAAGTAGCTTTATATTATTGTGCCTGTGATATTACAGTTTCTAGTTCGTTGACTGAAACTCAAGGATTGACAGTCGCTGAAGCAATGTCTGTCAAAAGCTTAGTCTTAGTTAGAGAAGATTTGAACTTCAAACCATTAATTATCGATGGTAAAACTGGTTTTTTTTATCAAAACGAAGACACATTTATAGAAAAAGTGGATTTGATCAACTCATTGTCTAAAGAAGAAATTCAATCGATAAAAGATGCTGGATTTAAGAAGAATAAAGAGTTGAACTCATTGGAAGCTTTTGGAAGGAGTGTCGAGTATGTCTACAAAAAAGCGAGAAGAAACAACTGGTGAACTGACTATAAAAACTCTTGTTCAAGAGAAGAACGGAAAAGTTATCATCGAATTTACTGATGGAAAGAAGGTAAAAATAAGCGAAGATGCTTATCTTTCTATGTTTCTATATCCAGGCAAGACTTTGACTAAAGCTGGATTTGATAGTCTTGTTAAGACAACTGATGAGAAGATTGGTAGGGACTATATCAATTCATTACTTTCTAGAAGGCTGTATTCACCTAAGGAATTACAGAACAAATTGATCGATGTAAAAAAGATGAGTTATGTCGACAGCAGTTTGTTGATTCAAAAGATGGTTACAGAAGGATATATAGATTTTTCTTTATATGCTCAAGATAGGGTGGAATCATTGAAACTTAAAGGCTTTTCTAGAGAATACATCTATAAAGATTTAAAAAACAATAGGTTGGATTCAGCTATTATTGATAATACTCTCGACAAGATTGAAATCGATGATGAAGCAATTATTAGAATATTGAATGACGAAATCAGAAAACATTCATCGGATTCATACGTTAAATTAAAGGATAGGCTTAAATATTTACTTTATACAAAAGGATATGATGAAGGACAAAGTGAATCTCTTTTATCAAAACTGATGATGGAAAATGGATATTTCTCATCTGATTCTAGACAAAAAGATGCACTTAGAAAAGCAGTTTTATCTTCTTATGATAAAATAAAGCGGTTAAAGATTGAACCTAGGAAAAAAGAGCAGAAATTATATCAATCTTTGCTTTATAAAGGTTTTTCTAGAGATGAAATATTAGATGTAATTAAAGAGGAGGACTTGTACTTTGATTAAAGATTTAATGGATTTTGAAGGTGCTATTGATAGCAACTTCATGGTGAAATCATGCGAAAAGGGAATAGCTGGAAGTGGAAAGCCTTATTTAAATATAGTTTTCCAAGACAACAGTGGAACATTAGATGCAAAGAAATGGGATGTTCAAGATAGTGATTTCTCTATCTTGATTCCTGGTGATGTCGTCGGTGTTCAAGGAAATGTTTTGAAATATAAAGGTAAACCTCAATTGAAGGTTGCTAAGGTCTATCAATTGAATCAAGATTTGATCGATAGATCTGAGTTTGTTCAAACCGCTCCTTATAAGACTGAAGACATGGTAGCTCAAGTTAACGGATTTATCGAGAAGATTAAAGACCCTGAAATCAAAGCTGTTATTCAAGGCGTGTTGAAGGATCATTGGGATGCTTATATTTCTTATCCCGCTGCTAAAAGTATTCATCAAGCTTATGAAGGCGGCCTTTTGTATCACTCGTTATCAGTTTGCAAGATAGGCTACGCTATAGCAAGCTTATATCCTGAAGTCTTCGATATGGATTATATCATCGCAGGTACTTTGATGCATGATATTGGAAAGGTCGAGGAGTTCAATGGACCTATAGGAACTTACTATACAAGAATAGGAAAATTGGAAAGTCATATTCAAATAGGTGCGATGATAGTAAATGCTAAATGCAAAGAGTTGAAAATTGACCAAGAAAAGACAGACTTATTAACTCATATCATCTTGTCTCATCACGGAATTCCCGAATATGGTTCACCTATTGTTCCGAAAACACCTGAAGCTTTTTTAGTTCATGTCGCCGATGATACAGATGCTAAATGTGATGTGATGAGAAATGTTTTGAAAGGTGTTAAGCCTGGTGAATTCTCCTCTAAAGTTGTGGCTATGGACAATATAGAACTTTATAAGAAGAAATCTGAATAAAGTAAAAATGATCTTCAATAAACGAAGATCATTTTTATTTCCATTTTTAATATTTTAAATAAAAATTGTTAATCGTGTTGGTTTAAGAATTCTTTTACCAAATTCACATATTTTTCATGTTCTTGTGTATAAGACATGTGTTTCGAATATTGGAATATCACCCATTTGGATCCTTTTACTGCATTATGCATTTGCATATTGATAAAAGGAGTTGATTCATCCTCTCCGCCATCGGTTATCAATGTTGGAATATCCCAAGATTTCATTTTATCCAGATATTCCCAATCTTTTAAGTTTCCTAAAGGACAAAACTCATTGGGACCCCAAGCAGTTTCGTATGCTTCTCTCCCAAAAACTTTAGGTCTTCTCAAACATTCTGGAGACTCTTCTGTGTATTTTATGCTGTTGACGAACATATGCATAAAATCTTCGTTGGCCTTTATATATTCAGGGCTAGTCCAAGTATTTGTTCTCTCAGCTTCTTCTATTGCTTTTTGATCTTCTAAAGGCATAAATTTGATTAATCTATGTTGTTCTTTAGCCCAAAGAGATGAAGATGGCAATGTTGAAGACAATACTACGGATTTAACTCCTTTATGATCCGTATCTGATATGTAGGTTATTTCGAGCATTCCACCCCAAGAATGACCTAAGAGATGGACTTCATCTAAATGTAGATATTCTCTCAAGTTATCCAATTCTTTCACCCATGTCTCTTTGTTCCATAATTCTTTATGGCTTCCTTCGATAGACGATAAACCGCATCCTAATTGATCGTAATAAATTAGCATCCTTCCATCGTTTGCAAGGCAGTCTAAGACTTCTAATGTGTTATGAGATGAGCCAGGTCCACCATGTAATAAAATTAAAGGCTTCTTATTGCCTTCACATTTTCCGACAGTTCTGTAGTATGTCTTGTATCCCATAAAAGGAATATAGCCTTCGTGTATTTCCATATTTTCTCCTTTTTAGTATCTTTATCAAAATAACGATACTGCTTTAGTACTAATCATTTATACTAATATTTGATAAAATACGTGTCAAGGAAAGGGGTAATTTATGCCCAAAATAATATTGGTAGGTGGTGGTAGTGCGTCTGGAAAGACATATGTTACAGAGTCAGTTATCAAAAATTTAGATTCATCTAGGATTACTCATCTTTCATTAGATGATTACTATAAAGATCAATCTAATATCTCTATGGAAGAAAGAATGAAGGTCAATTACGATCATCCTAAGGCTTTCGATTGGAAATTGATGGAGTCTCAGTTAATCGATTTAAAGAATGGAAAACCTATTAAGAAGCCAGTATATGATTTTACGCAACATAATAGATCTGGAAAGTTTGAAACTATTGTTCCAAAGGATTTAGTTGTTTGTGAAGGAATTATGGCTTTGGTCAATAAAAAAATTAGAGCTCTTTCAGACTTGAACATATTCGTCAATGCATCTAGAGAAAGGAGGTTCTTAAGACGTATTGAAAGAGACCAGAAAGCTAGAGGACGTAGCTTTGATTCTATTGTCACTCAGTTCTTCTCTACTGTTAGACCTATGTTCGAGGAAGTTGTCGGCCCAACTTCTAATTATGCTGACGTAATAGTCAATAACGATGATGAGCAAAAAAACTTATCAATCAAGGTTTTGACTGCCGTATTTAAGTCTTTATTGGAAGAAATAGATAGAGAAAACTCTACAAAAAACTAATTTAAAAATTTCATCGATTTTACACTGGTAAATTAAAATCAGCAGCAACTGATGGGTATATTTATAAATCTAGTAAGAAGATTGAAAATAAAAGTTTATTAAAGATGATGCTCCCGATTTGGGAGTTTTTATATCATCATTTTTCAGTGATTCTGACCAGCAAAACACTTTGCTGATTGTAAACTACTACTGTCAATTAAAAATCCAAGCCTAATAATCAAAACTAATCTATTTCTTAAAATACTAGTTGACATAACGGCTTCCTAGGTCTAAGATATACGAGCTGTCTTTGAGGATAGCAAAATTTGGGGCTGTAGCTCAGCTGGGAGAGCGCCTCCATGGCATGGAGGAGGTCGCGGGTCCGATCCCCGTCAGCTCCACCAAATTTGGCAGTGTAGCTCAGTTGGTAGAGCAGCCGGCTCATACCCGGTACGTCGAGGGTTCGATCCCCCCCACTGCCACCAAGTAGGTTGATAAGACTTTGTCTGTGTGGCGATGGACCGATAGCTCAATGGTTAGAGTCCCCGGCCCATAACCGGGTCGTTACAGGTTCGAATCCTGTTCGGTCCACCAAATTGGTGATACCCGGGGTTTGGCTGTAAAGGCAGCCTGACACCCTTAGGCGAAGCAATAGCTATATTAAACTGGGAGAAAATCCCAGTTTTTTTGTGTCATTTATTTGAAACGCCTTTCTTACTTTAGCTTACTTTTAGGTAGTTGATTTTTCATTTTTAGAATACTAAAGTTATGCGGAATATTTATAGAGGTACTCTTTATAGAGCTAATCGGTTATGTCCATAACTAACAAAATTAAAGGAATCTTTAAACCTGTCGATCTTACACAAGGAAAGCCTTGGAAGGTCATTTTAATTTTCTGGATTCCTGTTGTTCTATCCTATTTGTTTCAACAGCTTTACACTTTGATCGATGAGATGGTGTTGGGTCAGTATGTTGCCGATCAGTTTGTTACTGGTGTCGACAATACTAATTCGTTAGTCTTTTTGATTTTGCAGTTTGCCTTTGGCTGTACTGCTGGATTTTCAGTTATATCAGCTGGTAAAAAAGGTGAAAACGATCTAGAGGGTCTTAGGAAATCGTTCTGGACACAGATGATTTTAGCTTTGATAGTTTCTATAGTTTTAACTGCGATTGCAGTTCCTTGTGTCGATCCGCTATTGAGAGTTTTGGGACTTACCAGTGGATATACATATGAATCAGCAAAGGTGTTTATAACGACTATTTATTCGGGGTTATTCACTCAAATTTTTTACAATTTGATATGCGCATTCTTAAGATCAATCGGTGATTCTTTAACACCGTTCTTGTTCCTAGCCGGGTCTACATTGTTATCCGTTGGTTTGGATTTTTTATTCATCGCTGGAATCCCTAATTCATTACCTGAATTTGGAATGGCTGAATCTGGATTGTCTGGTGCAGGTGGAATATTTGGAGCAGCTATGTCTGTTAATATTTCTCAGTTTGTTTCAGCAGCTGGATGTATTATTTATGCTTTGATTAAATATAAATTCTTAAGACCTAAAAAAGAGGATTTTAAATTGTCTTGGTCATTCTGCTGGGAACATTTAAAATTAGGACTTCCTTTAGCTTTCCAATTTTCAATCTTAGCTATAGGTTTGATTATATTACAAGCTGATATTGTCGACTTCGACACATTTGCTATGTATTATCATAGTGCTAACGGTTCTTACTTTAATTGGAATGGAATTGATCTAGAACCTATTAAAGAAGTTACAATTGGTGGGTCGGATAAGTTATCTTATAACTTAGCTCAAACAGCATTCGGACCATCTAATAAATTTGAAACTGCATTGGAAACAACTATGGATGCATTGGGTGCTACAATGCTTTCATTCTGCTCTCAAAATAGAGGTGCAAGAAATTATCAACGTATAAAAACAGGTCTTTTACAGAGTTTTGCTATAGGTGGAATTATAACTGTTGTAGTTGCTGGTGTTGAATTGCTATCTAGTATTAATGGTGGGGTCTTATATTTATTCTTGAATCCTTCCTATATTACCCCAGCTGTCATTCAGTATTCACAATTATATTTCTTCTTTATAGCTCCTACTTCTTTTATGCTTTGTTTGCTGTTCATTGTCAGAAGTTCTGTGCAAGGATTAGGCAAGAGCATGTTTCCTTTTATTTCCGGCTGTCTTGAATTGGTTGCTCGTGTTGGAGTAGTTTATTTAATTCCTCTTATTGTAAATGGAAATGGAATGACATTCGATGTTCCTGGTATTGGATCATTTACTTCTAATCATTATGGATGGGCTTATATATCTGTGTGTTTAGCACATCCGGCAGCTTGGTTATTAGCTGTTATTCCTTGCGGAATTGCTATTTATTATTATGTCTTCAAAAACAAGTTAGAAGCTCAGGATTTGAAGAAATATGGTAATGGAGCAATAATTTAATCAATCCAAATCATTAATTAAATGGGGCTGCTATAAAATGTAGGCAGCCTCTTTTTAGTTATGAAAAAGAGTTTTTTCAACAGCCATGTTTGTTGAATTTTTATTTTGTTCAAATGCATTTACATGCATTCTTTTAATTAATAAATTCTCTAAAAGATAAAAAAATAAAGGACCCATGTATCAATATAGGTCCTTTATGAAATAGATTTATTTAGTCTTGATTAGCAAAACAAGAGACATCGACTTGGAAATGTCCATTTGGATAAATACCTAAGCCACCTAATTTAGCATCGCTAGAGAAAGTGATGTCTAATAAATAGGTTCCATCATCAGTTGCATAGGCTAGATATCCATTTTCTTCATCAGAAGTTTCAGTATCTTTGATCCAAATAGAAGTGTCTAGTGCCGCAACAAATTTAGTAAAGATGCCTTCTTCTGCAGTTACATCGGTTAAGCTTAATGTTCCATCCTCCGTATCAAGATCTTCATGTAAACCGTATCCAAACCCAATAAAAGGCAAGGTAGCACTTCCTAAGAATGACAAAACTTCAGCTGAATAAGCGGTTTTGGCTACTATAGTTGCTGGGTTAGCGTTGAATTCATTTAATTCATCAGAAACTGAAGTTCCGATATCTTCGATGGTTAAGCTATAATCGACTGTAAAAGTTTCGAATATGATATCAAAAGACAATGTGCCTTCTAATTTAGCCTCTTCCCCTAAAGTCAAAGTAACTGTAGAAGATTCATACTTTAAATAGTCTTGATATGAATATAAATTGGCTAAACCTGAAATGACATGGAATAAATCTTCATTATTAGAAGTTAAATCATCATTCCAAACAGATTCACCTAAAGAAACTAGGTCATAAGGCGAACAAAATAAAGCTCCATAAATTAATTTTGGATCATTTACAGGCGAATCCACCGCTGCAATTTCATATGAATTTCCAGTTTTAATGAATTCGACTATTCCTTGTGGTGTGAAGGTAGTTCCGCTGACGAAGGTACCATTTTCATAAGTAGCAATTCCGTTAGCGTCATAAACTGTAGTAAACGAAGTTGTTTCTCCATCTTCTTTAACGGTTGCGTTTACGGTTGAATTCTTTCCAATAGAAGCTAGGAAAGTAGATAATCCTTTTTTTGCTAAAGTTTGGGTAGTGTTAGTTGATTCGTTGCTTAAAACGACATCTCTAGTGGATGGGGTTGAGCTTGCTTCAGTCGATGGCAAACTTGATTTTGGGTTAGCACTACAAGCGCCAAGAAGAATAGCAACTGGGATTAGAAGTAAGTTTTTTTTCATTTTGTTCTCCAATTTTTTGCTGAACGGCAGTAAATATAACATAATTTTTATCAATATTTTTATTTTATTTTTAAAGAGCTTATAGTTTCGTTCATTTTCAAGTTTCTAACACCAGGTGATTCATATGAGCCACTAAATGATGTGCTTTTTTTCAAACATATAAGTGCACTTTTTTTAAAAAAAATAAACGCATTTACAAATAAAATTTAAACCTTGGTTTGCACAGGTGACCTGATAAATCCTTTATTTATCGGCTTTTTTTA
>ENA-ORMS01000316-ORMS01000316.1-human-gut-metagenome-genome-assembly--contig:-NODE-316-length-51138-cov-13.298475_pt1 | contig 51138 bp, 38 predicted proteins | sample MGYA00242104_ERZ508997 | MGnify/ENA primary metagenome ERZ508997 (study PRJEB26280, sample SAMEA2338704) | human gut metagenome | biome: human gut; feature: human-associated habitat; material: faeces...
TTTCTAATTTCTCATTCAATCGAGGCTTTCAAACGTAATCAAGGGGCGAGCCGCCCCAGAGGCTAACCCGTTATTCTCTGTCAAGCTTCTCTCTGACAGCCGTCAGCACTTCTTCCCGGATGGCCTCATCCATACCGTCGATGATGGGACGGATCAGGGCTTCGACCACAATGCGGCGGGCTTCTTCCAAGGTGAAGCCGCGGCTCATCAGGAAGTAGATGGTATTCTGGTCAAGCTGCCCTGCGCTGGATGCATGATTGCCCTGTACGTCATCCTCGGTACAGAGGAGAAGCGGGAGAGAAATGTTTTTCGTCTTCGGATCGAGCTGGATGGCGAAGTCGCCTTCGTCGCCCACGGATCCGGCGCAGCCACGCTTGAAGTCGAGCGTACCGCGGAAAATCTTCTTCGATTCATCCGCCAGTGCGCCTTTGAGGTCGATCTCTGCCTTCGTCTTTTTCCCCACATGATCGATGTGGTAGAAAAAGTCGAGATGCTGCCTCCCGCGGCCGGCATAGATGGCTCTTTCATTCATCTCGGACGCATCGCCGGAGAGCTTCCCATAGCTGTGAACGATGATCTTCTCTCCGCCGAGCTCGGCCGCATAGAAGTCGGCGCGAGCACGAGCGGCGAGTACGCTGTGACGCTGGTCATAGATGATGGTCTTAGTGAGCCCGCTTTCCAAGCGCGATACGTGGAGCCTTGCATCCTCCGCAAGCTCATAGTACGCAGCAAGGACGCAGGTCCCTTCCCTGTCTCCGCCCGTGAGCTTCCATGTGAGGGAAAGAGACGCCCCCTTTTCGAGCCGGAAAAGAAAGGCTGCCGACGCGCCCTCTTCCGCATGGACATCGATGACGAGACGAGCATCCTCCCCTTGGGGGATGGTGATGGTATAGTGACTGCCTTTTTCTGCAGTGAGCACCGTCTCCTTCGATGCGCCATCGAAATCTTCGGGAAGCGCGCCGCCTTCTCTGACATGGGTCATGTCGGAGAAGGTGAAGCTGCCTTTCCCTTTCGGCGTTTCAAAGGAAAGCGGCGTATCATTCGTATGCAGATACCGATAGGTGAGAAGCGGCAGACGGTTGACTCTGATTTCTTCCATGATGCCCTCCTTAACCAATCGCGCCTTCGAATTCAAGATCGATGAGGCGGTTCATTTCTACCGCATATTCCAGCGGCAGTTCTTTGGAAATCGGCTCCGCAAAGCCGCGAACCAGCATGGCTTTGGCGTCTTCTTCGGAGAGGCCGCGGCTCATGAGGTAGTAAATATCTTCATCCGGGATGCGGCCGATCTTGGCTTCATGCCCGAGATCGATATCATCATTCTCGATGATGATATCCGGGATCGTATCCGAGCGGGACTCATTGTCGAGCATCAGGGATTCGCAGCTGATAGAGCCCTTCGTCCCCGTAGCTTTCGGCCCGATGTAGACGACACCTCGATAGATGGCCGTGCCGCCGCCCTTGGAGATCGATTTCGAATTCACGATGAGGGAGGTATCCTTCCCGAGGGCTTCGACCTTCGAGCCGGTATCGAGATACTGTCCCTTTCCGGCAAAGGTGATGCCGGTGAATTCACAGGTCGCACGGTCGCCCCGGAGAACCGTATCCGGATACAGGCAGGAGGTATGAGAGCCAAAGGAGCCGGATACCCAGATCATGTGTCCGTCTTCTTCGATCAGAGACTTCTTCGTATTCAAGTTGTACATGTTCTTCGACCAGTTTTCAATGGTCGAGTAGCGCAGCGTCGCGCCTTTTTTCACGTACAGCTCGACAGCACCGGCGTGGAGATTGGCCACATTGTAACGAGGTGCCGAGCAGCCTTCGATGAAGTGGCAGTCCGCCCCCTCTTCGACGATGATGAGCGTATGCTCGAACTGTCCTGCGCCCGGTGCATTGAGACGGAAATAACTCTGGAGCGGCATCTTCACATGGACGCCCTTCGGCACATAGACGAAGGAGCCGCCGGACCAGACGGCATAGTGCAGTGCCGCAAATTTATGATAATTCGGTGTGATCAGCTTCCCGAAGTACGGTTTGATGAGCTCCGGGTATTTCTTCACAGCCGTCTCAAAGTCGACGTAGATGACGCCCTGCTCTTCCAGCTCTTTCTGGATATTGTGATAGACCACTTCCGAGTCGTACTGCGCGCCGACACCGGCGAGCGATTTCTTCTCCGCTTCCGGGATGCCGAGACGGTCAAAGGTGTCACGGATATTCTCGGGGAGATCCTCCCAGCTCGCTTTCATGTCCGTCTTCGGACGCACATAGGTATCGATGTGCTGCATATCCAGCTCGGAAATATCCGGTCCCCACGGCGGGAAGTCCAGCTGATCGTAAATCGCAAGAGCCTTTAACCGTTTCTCGAGCATCCATTCCGGTTCTTCCTTTTTGGCAGAGATCTCGCGGATGATCTCTGCCGTAAGACCTGTCTCTGCTTTATAGGAAAATTCCACCTTGTCCTTGACGTCATAGATGCTGCGATTGATATCTTCGACCTGGCTTCTGACTTTCTCTTCTGCCATAGTCACACCTCGCTGCGATAGACATCGAAGCCATTGGTCTCGATCTCATCCACGAGCTCCGGTCCGCCTTCCTTCACGATCCTGCCATCGATCAGGACGTGGACGAATTCCGGCTGGATAAATTTCAGGATCTGGTTCAGATGGGTGATGAGAAGGATCGCATTTCCTTCCTTATGATACGCAGAAATATTCTTCGATACGATGCGGACAGCATCGACATCGAGTCCCGAGTCTGTTTCATCGAGCATCGCGAGCTTCGGATCGAGGATCCTAAGCTGCAGGATCTCGCTCTTCTTGCGTTCCCCGCCGGAGAAGCCGTCATTCAGGTAGCGGTCTGCGTAGGACGGATCCATGGCGAGGTCTTCCATGCGCTGGCGCATGAGACGCTTGAACGGGAAAAGGCGCTGCTGCTTCCCGGAAATCGTCGTCTTCGCGGTACGGATGAAATTCTCCATCGTGATGCCGGCGACCGAGATCGGGTTCTGGAAAGACAGAAAGATACCGAGCTTCGCTCTCTTATCGACGGAAAGCTGTGTGATGTCCTCTCCTTCGAAGTATATATGACCCTCAGTGATCTGATAGACAGGATTTCCCATGATGGCGTGAAGCAGCGTCGACTTGCCTGCCCCATTGACACCCATAATGACATGGACTTCTCCCTGATTCACGGTGAGGTTAATGCCGTGAAGGAGCTCTTTCCCGCCTACAGATACGTGGAGATTCTCCACGCGAAGTAATTCACTCATTTGATCACCTCATGATATATTGTAAACTTGTATGCGCATTTTTCCGTATACAATTGATAACTCTTTTCATTATATTCGATTTAGGCAGTGATTACAATGGGGAAATGAATAGGGTTCGGGGTTCCAGAAAATCAGGACTGCGGAATGAGGAAGTTGGCGGCTTCTCCGCCAATTTGAAAAGCAGGGATGAGTAGCCTCAAGTGACTGGTGACTAGAAGACCTCGGTCTCCCGTATCGTCATTTCGAGTGCAGCGAGAAATCTTCCTTGCAGACCGACAAACGACGCCTATGTGAACGCAGATACACGCAGCAACAAGGCATCGCTTCCCTGCCAGTGCTTATGTGATACTGATCGCAGTGCAAGAAAGATCCCTCGGCTACGCTCGGGATGACGATACGAGGAATGGCTGCCCCAAAAATTTGAAAGCAGGGATGAATAGCCACGGAATGGTGACTAGTGACTGGTGACTGGTGACTGGTGACTAAAAGACTAGGAAACTAGGAGACATCAGACTCCCGTATCCGTCATTTCGAGCGAAGCGAGAAATCTTCTTTGCAGACAGATAAACGACGCCTATGCGATACTGACCGCGGTGCAAGAAAGATCCCTCGGCTGCGCTCGGGATGACAATACGGGAAAGGGCTGCCCTAAAAATTTGAAAGCAGGGATGAATAGCCAGGGACTTGTGCCTGGTAGCTAGAAGACATCGGACTCCCGTATCGTCATTTCGAGCGCAGCGAGAAATCTTCCTTGCAGACCGATAAGCGACGCCTATGTGAACGCAAAAACACGTAGCAGCAAGGCATCGTTTCCCTGCCAGTGCTTATGTGATACTGACCGCAGTGCAAGGGAAACGCTGATTCAATCGCAGAGTCAGATTTTACAAGAATTTTTATACATAGCTTCGTCATAACCTTCCTTAAATAGCTCGCTATTCGCGTCAGGTTATTCCTTGCTATGCATAAAGATTCAAGAGTAAAATCTGACAACGATTGAATCAGTGTTTCCCTAGAAAGATCCCTCGGCTGCGCTCGGGATGACGATACGAGGAATGGCTGCCTTAAAAAATTTGAAAGCAGGGATGAGTGGCTAGGGATTAGTGGCTAGGGATTAGGAGTCTCAAGTGACTGGTGACTAGTGACTAAAAGACTAGGAGACTTGGAAACATCAGACTCCCGCATTGTCATTTCGAGCGCAGCGAGAAATCTTCCTTGCAGACCGACAAACGATGCCTATGTGAATGCAGAACCACGCAGCAACAAGGCATCGTTCCCCTGCCAGTGCTTATGTGATACTGATCGCAGTGCAAGAAAGATCCCTCGGCTGCGCTCGGGATGACGATACGGGAAAGGCTGGCGATACGCGGAAAACCTGCCATTGCAAACCTTTGGGCATCGCCCCATATATACTCGCGGCGAAGCCGCCACCTTCACTCCTCACTCCTCACTCCTAATTCCTCACTCGTCATTCGAGCAGAGATTTCATCCCCTATCAAGAGACAGCACGCCCACGGGTCACCCCTGAATCCAGCAAAAAAGGATTCCCTCGTCATGAGAGAATCCTTTTCACGCTTACCTATTTCTTCACATCCGGTTCTTTTTCGAAATTCGTATCGGCAAACCATTTGTCATAGATCTTATCATATTCTCCATTATTCATGAGCTTGCCCAGTGCTTCATTCACTTCTTTCTGGAGCGCAGGGTCTTTCTTATTGAGAAGCATGACGAAGCCGCCGCTGCCGGAAATGATGCCGGCGGAGCGGAGCTTGTCCGCTGCCCCATGCGTCATGTAGAAGAGAGCGACAGGCTTATCGAGGATAAGCGCATCAGCTTCCTTGCTTTCCACGGCCTGAATGAGCTGGTCATGATAGTCATACTCCTTCACTGTCGCGCCGAGCTGCTTGGCCGTCATCACATAGACAGTGCCCTTCTCGACGGCGACGGTCTTTCCGGAGAGGTCCTGCGAGCCATGGATCCGTTCATCATCCTTGCGAGACAGGATGGAAACGCTTTCCTTATTGTAGTAGATCGAGGAGAAATTCACCTTATCTGCGCGGTCCTGCGTCATATCACAGGCTGCAACAGCGATATCAGCCTTATTGTCTGCGACGGCCTGTACGATCTGGTCAAAAGGCATGCTCTTGTACTCGGTCTTCGCTCCCATTTCTTTGGCGACTGCATTCGTGATATCCACATCGAAGCCGATGATCTTATCTTCTTTATCCTTATAGACAAAGGGCGGATATGTCGCGATGCAGGCGACCTTCAGTGTCCGTTCCGCGGCTCCTGATGCCGCTGCTTTCTCCGGGCTGCTCTTGGCGGGCGCTCCCCCGCAGCCAGCCGTGACTCCCAATGCTGCCAAAGTGAGAAGGGCAGCTCCTGCTTTCATCCATTGACGATTCATTCAAACGCCTCCTTGAAAGACTGTAGGATACATCAACCCATTTCCTTTCATTATAAAAGCTGGAAGAGAAATAGGCAAGGGAAAAAGGGTTCAGGGTTCAGGGTTCGGGGTTAGCCCATGGGGCGTGCTGCCCCTTGATTATTTGCGAAAGAGGGGGAGCGGGTTCTGTAGATTCTACGGGTAGGGCGGGGGTGGTGCGGCGCATTTCGTCATCCTGAGCGGAGAAAAGCGTCGTATGTTAGAAAATGGCTAATCCGGAATATGAGAACTGAGTCGAAGGATCTAAGCGCTGCGGAGTTTTGATAGCGCTTCGCGTGCATCGCCATTTCGAGCGTAGCCGAGGGTCTTTATTGCAGAACGCTCAACGCCCGATGTGAGGCAGCACCAGGACATCGTTTCCCCTCAGCGCATACACGCTGATTCCCACAGTGCAGTAAAGATCCCTCGGCTACGCTCGGGATGACGATGCTGGAGAATCCCGGTCACTAGTCACTGAAATACCATCTCATGGCATCGCCACCATCTATACACTGCGGCGCTTCATTATTTTTTGCGCCGCACCACCATTTCACATTTCTCATTTCTAATTTCTCATTCAAGCGAAGTTTTCAAAAGGAATCAGTGGGCACGCCCGCGGGTGTGCCCTATATGAGTCACTAGTCACTTAGTCACTTTTCCCCTCTTCATTCCCGAAAAGATCATCACGGCTTTCTCCGTACACTTTCCCGCTGATGAAGTTCCGATCCACCATCATCTCGATGTGATAATGCGGATCGATCGAGAGAAGCTCCTTCTGGAGTGCCTGGTAGATTTCCTGATCTGTCTTTCGGCATGCGCCCTTGAGCTGGACTTCGAAGGAGATATGAATAGTATCTCCCTGTTCTTCGGCAAAGAAATCATGGTAGGACAAGGGCAGGCCGGAGCGGTAAATGGCTGCTTCCAGATCACGCTGGTACTCGCCTTCCTTCGGATTTGATACGGCTTTCGGGTCAGCATGAATGGTCGCCTGCACCTTGAGCTTCTCGCGAAGTGTGGTCATGACATTTTCAGCCAGCTCATGGCTCTCGACGAGACTCAGATCGCTGTCGAGCTCGACATGGGCCGTGGCAAAATGGTTCTCCGGCCCATAGTCATGGACAATCAGGTCATGGACACCATAAACGCCCGGACACTGAAGGATCGTATCCTTGATTTCCTTGTACAGCTCTGCATCCGGTGTCGACCCTAAGATATCATTCACCGCCTGCTTCATGATGCCATAGCCGGTCCAAAGGATGAAGAGGGACATGATGACGCCCATCACACCATCGATGTGCCAGCCGAAGAAATATTCTACGAGCGTCGCGACAAGGACACCTGCCGTAGAAAGCATATCCGAGAGGGAGTCGGCGCTGTAGGCCAGAAACGAATCCGAGGAAAGCCTTTGGCTGGCTCTTTTATACCACCATGCCAGAAAGAGCTTCCCGATAAGGCCGAAGACCAGAATGCCGGCGACAAGCGGGGTAAAGTGGGTATCTTCCGGATGCAGGATCTTCTCGATGGATTCCCTTCCGAGTGTGATCCCCACATAGAGGATGACCGCTGCCATCACGGTCGAATTGATATACTCCAAACGCCCGTGTCCGAAAGGATGCTCGCTGTCAGATGGTTTCGCGGCATAGTAGAAGGTCATCATGAGCAGGAGCACCGAGCCCATATCAGTGATGTTATTGAAGCCATCCCCCATGACAGAGAGGAAACCGCTCTGCCAGCCGATGAATACCTTCACACCGCCAAGGACAAAGTTCACGGCCAGACCGACAAGCCCGACAAGGATCGCCTGCTGTGTACGCGATGCCTTGTCATCAGTAGAAAGGATTTGCATAGATCGTAATCTCCTGTAAAAAAACAAATGTGACATACCAAGCTGTGAAGTCAGCAAAAACAATAGGAATGGAGCGCGTAATGCCTACGAGGATATCGGCATCCCTCGCTTTCGCTTGAAATGACAGAAGCGGGAAAAGCGGCATTCTCGCTCGGTCGCCAGCTGCTTTCACTCGTGCATTTTTCATGTCCGATTCTAATATAAATGAAAAGCCCCCTCATATATGCCAATGCATGTAGTCCTACCCCCTATTCGACGGACTGCCTAAAAATTCCCCATATACGCCAAAAGGCTCTCCATAGAGAGAGCCTTTTTCCATTCTGGAAAAGCGGGAGGACGGATCCTCATGAGTTATATTTGTCGAAGTCGATGTCATTCAGGATGTCGCGAAGCTTCATCAGTTCATCTTTCGTCAGCGTCAGACCTTTGGTCATTGCGGTGTGTTCTTCATTCCAAGAACGCAGATCGAACTTTTCGCCTCTATTATTCCAGCTGGTATAGGTCAGCTGTTTTTTCCATCCATTGGAAGCCGTGGAGAGATCCCCGAGCTCTTCCTGAATCGTATACGTAATCTTTGCAGCCATTTTTTCACCTCATCAATCATGATCAAGGAAGTCATCCTTCCACACTAGCGCTATGGTAACATAATGAGACGAGCGTTGCAAGGGGAAACGAAGAGGATGCGAAAGGCGGTGAGAAAAACACTCTGTACATCAGTATCTGATATCGGAGAAAAAATCAACAAAAAAGAGCCGGAGGGCCGGCTCTTTTTCTTATTCACACTGTTTGCTTTCGACCCAGTTCTGGAAATCATACTTGCCATCTCTGGAAACATAGGCGAGCTGTACAGGAAGAGAGACAAGTCCTCCCTCTTCTCTGCCGCCGATATACAAATGATTCCACCGGCTTGAGACGCCTGCCACATCCTTGTACGCCACCGGCATGTAGAGCGCACGAAACGTGATGTAGTAGTCAAACGTGAAAAAGGACCAGGGGACTGCCACGAGCAGCTTCCTTTCGCAAATGAGCGCGACCGGGTGATGCACGCGGTTGATCCGCCACAGACAGAAGAAGATCACGACCACCGCCAGAACGTAGAAAAGGAATTGATCCTCATCCATCGCCCAGATCACCGCAGCGGCCCCGAGCAACACATACATCAGTGAAAGCGTGACGATGTAAACTTTCGATCGATAACATTCCCACAGTACTTTCCCGTAAATCTCTTCATTAAACCTATCCATCGTCTCACCTTCCTTCTAAAACCTATTCTTTTATCACCACGGAATACACCTAATTGTACCGAAACAAAGTACAAAATGCAAACTCATCGCCTTCCGATCGGCTGCCATGGCGATCTTGATCGAGGAGATCCGAAGATCGCATCATAGCGCACCCATTCTCTGGCATCCTTTTCCGTCCATTCTCTGGCAGAAGGCACGGACTTTTCTTCCGCCGGAAGCGTCCCTTCCCGATGTTCACACTTCTCTTTCACCGGCACCGGTTTCTCTCTGACATAGGCCTGCATTTGTTCCAGGAGTGCTCTTTCCTGCATCGAGAGATCCTGCGCTGCCGTCACTTTCTTCTTTATTGTAGCAGAAAGAGGGGGCTTTGGTAAAGGTTTTTCATGATAGACCGGCTTTTCCATTTCGTCCGGCAGATCCAGCTCTTTTCCCTCTTCCTGCTTGCCCCAGGTGGTGAGGATCTTCTTGCGAAGCGCTTGGTAGTCATACTCGCCATCCGTATCAGCAGCAGAAGGTGGCACGCTTTTTCCCTCATGCGGGATATCCGGCGGCCTCTTTCGCCTTCGAAAGAGTGCCTTATAGAGAAAGAACCCCCAGATCAGGAAAAAAATAAGATGGAAAGGCTCGAAAGACATACCATCACCTCCCTGAAAAAAACGGAGGAAGCCCTTTCTTCGACTTCCTCCTTATACGGTCTCTCGGAAGAGAAATCCACGATCAGCGTTTCTTTAAAGCCTCGATCGCTGCTTTGCGGTCCGGCTTTCCGAAGACGGATGAGCCTGCGACAGAAATAGTGACACCGGCTTCTTCGAGTGCGAGGATATTATCCGGTGTGACACCGCCATCGACTTCGATATCGAGCTCATCCCGATGCATGGCCTTCGCCATGTCCTTCAATCTGCGGATCTTATCGAGTGAGTAGGAAATGAATTTCTGTCCGCCAAAGCCGGGATTGACAGACATGATGAGGACAAAGTCCAGAATAGGCAGCAGCTCTTCGATCATAGAGAGCGGCGTCCCCGGATTCAGCGCGATGCCGGCCTTCATCCCCTTTTCCTGAATGGCATGGACGAGGCGGTCATGGTGGACGGCCGCTTCCGCATGGAAGGAGACCATCGCTGCACCCGCCTTGGAAAGATCATCGAAGTAGACTTCCGGATGCTCGGTCATGAGATGCACATCGAAGGGAAGTGTCGTATGCTTTCGGAGCGCTTTGATGATGGGGCATCCGAAGGTCAGATTCGGCACGAAATGACCGTCCATAACGTCCAGATGGACAAGATCGGCGCCGGCCTTTTCGATATCCTTCAGTTCGGATGCAAGATTGGCAAAATCAGCGGATAAAAGAGATGGTGCGATTTTCATAAAAACCTCCTCGCTTCAGATTCTTTGATTTCTTCTAACAGATGGAGATAGGACAGATACCGTTTTTCCTGGATATCGCCGCGTGTGACGGCGTCCCGGACGGCACAGTCCGGTTCCTTCGCATGCATACAATCGCGGAAACGGCATTTCCCGAGAAAAGGACGAAATTCACGGTAGAGATAAGCAAGATCGTCCGTTTTGACATGAAGCACATCCAGAAGCGTATAGCCCGGGGTATCCATCAGAAAATGTCCATTTTCAGTCCGGACGAGCTCAGCGTGACGGGTCGTAGTGCGGCCGCGGCCGGTGTGCCGGCTGACAGCACCTGCCTCGAAATGGGTACGGGCCAGGAAGTGATTCAGCAGACTGGATTTCCCGACGCCCGAAGGCCCTGAAAAGGCAATGATGGGTCCCTGAAAGGCAGCCTTGAGCGCATCCAGCCCCTCACCGGTCACCAGCGATGTCAGGATGCAGGTATAGCCCGCCTTTTCATAAAGAGCCTGCACCTCTTTGGCGGCGTCCCTGGCCAGATCGCATTTATTGATCACGAGCAGCGGCTCGATATCCTCATTTTCTGCCATGAGGATCATTTTGTCTAAGATGCCAAGCGAGAGATCCGGCGTGCGAATGGCACTCACCAAGACGAGCTGATCGACGTTGGCGACGGGCGGACGATGCAGGGCATTTTTTCGGGGATACACCTTCGTGATGACGCCTTCGCTGCCTAGCCCTGTCTCATATTCGACAGCGTCCCCTACGAGGATATCGGTTTTCCGTTTCAGCCTTCCCCTCGAACGGCAAAGGGTGAGCTGCTCCCCCTCTCCCGCGATCGAGAAATAGCCGTTTTGGTTCTTAAGAATGATTCCTTTCATCAAAGCTCCCTGTCCTGTACAACGGAGCCGTCGATAACGACCTGTACGCGCACGCTGCCACTGCCGGAGACGTCCTTGGTGACGGTGCTCCCCGGATTTGCCTTGGCGCTGTATACTGTATGGCGGCCATTGTCATCCGTCACAAGGATGTCGACCTGCCGCGGATTTCCGCCTTTCGGGATGGAAATATTCACCGTCCCGTTTTTCTTCGCCTTCTGCTTGGCAGCAACAGTAAGGTTCACGACCGTATCAGACTTTGTCTCACCGGCAGCCGGGTCCTGCGAGACGACCACCGCATTCGCATCATCGATCGAGCCACCATCGCTCGACGTGATGGTGCCGACAGCCAGTTTCAGAGAAGAAAGTGTATTCTTCGCATCTGAAAGCGTCATGCCGACGACACTTGGAATGCTGACCTTCTGCTTCATATTGATAACGATATTGACACGCGTCCCCTTCGTCGTCTTGCTGCCCGGCTCCGGGCTCTGGGAAATGATGATCTCCGACGGCTTATCAGGATCATTGCCATTTTCGACAGCTCCGATCGTGAGTCCGAGCTTATCGAGACGCTCCTTTGCCTGAGAAAGGGTGAGTCCCTTGAGGTCAGGGATCAGCATCGTAGAACCGCCCTTGCTAACCGTAAGGTGGATGATGCGCTTTGCCTTGACATTTGTCCCTGCGATCGGCGTCTGGGAAATGACCTCCCCCGCAGGGACATCATCACTGGCGATCTCATCGACAGATACCTTGAGATCGAGCTTCTTGAGCGTCGTCTGTGCGACCTCGACCGGCTTGCCTACGACATTGGGCACGGTGACATTCTGGCTGCTCCAGAAGCTGCCGAAGGAGAAGAAGGCCCATGCAAAACAGCAGATGAAAAGGACCGCCATGCTGATCCAGATGTATTTCTGCGGCATGTTGCCGATGTAGTTCAGGATCTTGCTTTCTTTGGATATTTTTTTCGGCTTCCGTTCCACCTTGTGGATCGGGCGCGTCATCGCTGTAAAGTCATGCGAAGCCGGCTTGTAAATGGTCGTGGTGAAGCCCTGCGCGATTTTCAGCTCGGAAATAAAATCCCCCACCGTATCATAGCGTTTATTCGGGTCTTTCTGCAGCGCCGTCAGAAGGCACTCTTCGAGCATGGGAGAGATCGCCGGATTGTACTTCGTCGGACGCGGCACATCCCCCTGCATATGCTTGAGCGCGATGGAGACAGCGGTCTCCCCTTCGAAGGGCAGATGATGTGTCAGCATTTCATAGAGCACGATGCCAAGAGAGTAAATATCCGTCTTTTCCGTGATCTTATCTCCGGCCGCCTGCTCCGGAGAGAGGTAGTGTACCGAGCCTAAGATGGACTGCTTGTCGATGACGGTCGAAGAATTGATGGCGCGTGCGATGCCGAAGTCAGTGACCTTCACCTTGCCATCTCCCGTGAGAAGGATATTGTGCGGCTTGATATCACAGTGGATGATGCCATTATCATGCGCTTCTTCGAGCGCATTTCCGATGTCGATCGCGATACGGACTGCCGTATCGATCGGAATGCTCGGATGTGACTGGATGTACTGCTTCAAGGTCTGCCCTTCCACGTACTCCATGACGATATAGTGGATATCACCATCACAGCCGACATCATAGATGCCGACGATATTCGGATGCGTGAGCTTGCCTGCGGACTGTGCTTCATGGCGGAAACGCAGGACGAAGTCTTCGTCTTCTGCAAAATTGCCGTGCAGGATCTTCACCGCTACGACACGATCCAAAAGGATGTCCTTGGCCATATAGACATCAGCCATACCGCCGGAGCCGATCTTTTTGATCAGCTCATATCGTTCGTCAAGAATCTTTCCTATCATTGTTTGCTCCGTCTCTTGCTTATTGTTATTGGTCACGGAAATCTGAGAAATCACCGATTCCACTGTGGGATCAGTATTTCCCTGAAGGGAGCAGCCCAAAAAAAAACATGGCCGCTTTGCATCCGTTCCTCAGTTCTCATTCAAAAAGTGCCAGAATGACCGACACATTATCCCTTGCACCGGCGGCATAGACAAGCTCCATCAGCCTATGGCCCAGTGCGTCTATGTCTGTCTGCTCTTTACGGGGACTCTCTCCGATCACACGAGAGAGGGTATCATCCTCGACCATGCCGGAAAGGCCGTCGCTGCAGAGGAGGATCAGCGTTCCCTTACTCACCGGAAAGCATCCCGTATCCACGGAAAGCGGCCGCTCGATACCGACCGCACGTGTGATCTCATTCTTTCTGGGATGCAGACGCATTTCCTCTTTAGAGATCTTACCTTCTGCTACCAGCTGCATCACGAAGGAGTGATCCACCGTCACTTGGGAGAGACTGCCATCCTGCCAGACATAAAGACGGCTGTCTCCCACATGCGCCCAGAAGACCTGTCCCTCCGAAAAGGCGCACACGACCATCGTCGTCCCCATCGAAGAGAGGGCTGGCGTCTTCATCTTTTCAGAGAGGATCGCATCATTCGCCGCCAGTACGGCTTCTTTCATGAGCGCTTCCGATACCGGTTCTTCGCATTTTCTCCGGAAAAAATCCTCTGCGGCAGAGACGGCAAGACGGCTGGCAAGCTGCCCGCCATCATAACCGCCCATGCCATCGGCCAGAAGATATACATATGGTACAGAGAGCGAGATCGCATCCTCATTGATCTTCCGCACCAGACCGACTTTTGATTCCCCGTAAGTAAGTATCATACCCTGCCTGTCTTATCCAGGGAATGCCGATCGCGATCGGCATTGATCCGATCGTATTCCCCTTGGAAGGCACAGCGTGATGAAGAGCTCCATCCCTGTGTCTTCCTTGAAATCCTCTTTCCTACTTCCAAAGACGCAACAAAGAGAGTGAAATAAGATTTGTACTAATACTAGCATTTTGCAGGAACATAGTCAATTTGGATTGATGGCCAAGTGGGAAAATCATGGCTGCTTTCCCGCGAAGGCCGCCCACCAGTGGGAATTTTCATCGGGTATACCGCGCCGAGTGGGAATGAAGCGAAGCACGGAAGCAGTATCATCTCCCGATGCCTCTTTGCTGCCTCTGAAAGCTCGGCATGAACCCCCAAATATATGCTCCCCGAATTTCTAATCTGGTGTTCTCTTGTTCGCCCCTTTTCCGTGAAGTAATATAATTTCAGAGATGAGAGCGACGAAAAGACCGATGGAATGGAGGATTGATGTCCATGAGAAAAGCCGTAATGATTCTGATCGCAGCCATTCTTTTATGTGGCTGGAATGTCAATGCAGACAGCATGGCCGGCGAAGAGACGTATGAGATCGTGACTGTACAGGACAATGATACACTCTGGGATATAGCAGCAAAGAAAGTCGATGATCGGATGGATGTACGAAAATACATCTACGAGGTGCAGCAGCTGAATCATCTAGGCGATGCATGCATACTAACGCCGGGAAGCAAGCTGAAGCTCCCTGCCGTCAAAGAGTGAACCGCCAGAAAAGCGGTCAAGATCTAGGGAAACGCTGATTCAATCGCAGACAATCAAAAAGCCAGTGGGTGTGAAAAAGTATTCACAGCCACTGGCTTTTTGCGCGGTGCAGAAAAATCAGCCGACAGAAACGAGCTCGATCTTGAAATTCAGCTCCTTGCCTGCCATTTCATGATTCGCATCGAAAGTGATGGTCGTATCGGTCTTGGCAGTGACCTTGACAGGGAAACGCTGTCCCATCGGGCCGGAAAGGTATACTTTTTCTCCAACTTCCAGCTCTTCGGATCCCGGCATCTGCTTCTGCTCGATGGTCAGGATGTTGTCCGGATCCGGCATGCCGTAGGCTTCCTCCGGCATCAGGTGGATATTCTTGATCTCTCCGACTGCCATATCCTTGACCGCTTCATCGAAGCCTTTGATCATCTGGCCAGCGCCGCAGAGGAATTCGATCGGATCTCCTCTGTCATACGAGGAATCAAACTTGGTGCCGTCGTTGAAGGTACCTTCGTAGTGGACTTTGACTTTTTTGTTCGTGTTGCTCATGATGATTCTCCTTTTTATAGATAAATACATATAAAGATATGACAGATGAACGGCGCAGCGTTGATTCCCTGCCACCACAGGGTAATGCTGTTAAGTTAAGGAAATCGTTAGCTACGTAACGTCTTGCTTCCCCCTTCGGGGGAAGTGCCGAAGGCAATAGGGGCATGCTAGCGGTATAGCGTGCTATGTTGAATAGTCCGATGCTATCGATATTCCAACACTTTCATGCAATACCGCTACGTAGCCCCCTCACCCCTTCGGGGAGCTCCCCCGATGGGGAGCCAAGACGTTCTGCCGCTTAACTTAATAGCATTACCCCGATGGGGAAGGCTTAGGCGGAGCGACGCTTCGCGTCGATTTTTATAAAGGGCGCTGCCCGAAGACAGGTGGATGACAGGTTTCCCGTTTATGGTTTCTGACACCATCCGTTTCACCGCGAATAACAAAGATGTCTCGCTTTCGCTCGAAATGACGACACGGGAGTCTGCTGTCCCCCACTCACTCGCGGCGCCTAATCCCTAGCTACTAATCCCTAGTCACCAGTCACTAGTCACTATTTCCCAAACTTTTTATCATACGCTTTTCTGATGGCTTCTTCGCGTGTGAAGCCTTCGGCCATGCCTGTCCTGATTGCTTCTTCCATGGCCTCGTATTCCTTCGGGATGACCTTGGTGAAGCGGGAGTAGTAGACATCCCAGCGCGCGAGGATGGATTCCGCCTTGCGGCTTCTGGTCGAGAGGTAGTGGGCGTCGATCAGCTTCTTGACGCTTGCGATCTCCTCTTTGTCCGTGAGCGGTTCCAAATGGATCAGCTCTTGATTGCACAGGCGTTCATCGAGGTCGAGCACATAAGCGACGCCGCCGGACATACCAGCTGCGAAGTTTTTGCCCGTCTCGCCCAGGATGATGACCTTGCCGCCGGTCATGTATTCGCAGCCGTGGTTGCCGATGCCTTCGACGACGACGGTCGCACCGCTGTTTCTGACGCAGAAGCGTTCCCCGGCTTTGCCGGAGACGAAGGCTTCCCCGCTTGTCGCGCCGAAGAAGGCGACGTTTCCGATGATGACATTGTCTTCCGCACGGAAGGTGGCTTCTCTCGGCGGATAAATGATGATCTTGCCGCCGGAAAGGCCCTTGCCGACGTAGTCATTCGCATCGCCTTCCAGAGTGAGCGTCAGGCCCTTCGGGATGAAGGCGCCGAAGCTCTGTCCCGCAGAGCCGACGAAGGAGAGGGATATGGTGTCTTCGGGCAGTCCTTCATCGCCGTAGCGGCGGGAGATCTCGCTGCCAAGGATGGTGCCGGTGACGCGGTCGGTGTTCTTGATGAAGAGCTTTGCGATGACGCGCTTCTGCTCGTCGAGAGCCGGCTTGCACATGCGGACGAGCTTGGCCATATCGAGGGTCTTTTCGATCTCATGATCCTGCGCCTTCATGAAATGGTGACCGACAGTGATGTCTGTATACGGACGGAAGAGCAGGGTATCGAGAGAGAGGGTATCTGCCTTCTTGCTGCCGGTGAAGCTCTTCTGCTTCAGGCGGTCGCTTCGGCCCACCATGTCTTCGAGCTTGTGGAAACCGAGGTGCGCCATGATCTCACGCAGGTCTTCTGCGACGAAGCGCATGTAGTTCATCACATACTCGGGCTTGCCGGCGAAGCGTTTCCTGAGCTTCTCATCCTGCGTGCAGATACCGAAGGGGCAGGTATTTTTGTTGCAGACGCGGAACATCTGGCAGCCGATCGCGATGAGCGGCCCGGTGCAGAAGCTGAAGAGCTCTGCGCCCAAGAGGCAGGCGATGGCCGCATCCCGGCCGGTCAGGAGCTTGCCGTCCGTTTCGAGCTTCACGCGGTCGCGGAGCTGATTTAGGAGGAGGACCTGCTGCGCTTCGGAAAGTCCAAGCTCCCATGGAAGTCCCGCATGGCGCATGCTGGTCCTAGGCGATGCCCCCGTGCCGCCATCGCAGCCGCTGATGGTGACACCGTCGGCTTTCGCCTTGACGACACCGGCCGCAATGGTACCGACACCGGCGCCGGCGGTGAGCTTGACATTGATCTCCGCCTTGTGGTTGGCATTCTTCAGGTCGAAGACAAGCTCTGCCAGGTCTTCGATGGAGTAGACATCATGGTGCGGCGGCGGCGAGATCAGGGCTACGCCCGGGGTGGAGTGGCGTGTCTTGCCGATGGCCGGATCGACCTTGCTGCCCGGAAGATGTCCGCCTTCGCCGGGCTTGGCCCCCTGCGCGCACTTGATCTGAATCTCTTTGCTGTGGACGAGGTAATTCCCCGTGACGCCGAATCGTGCTGTCGATACCTGCTTGATCTCGTCATTAACCGAAGAGCCGTCAGGGAGCGGCGCGAAGCGCTCAGTATCCTCACCGCCTTCACCGGTGTTGCTGCGGCTGCCGAGGGCATTCATGGCTTTTGCGATGCACTCATGGGCTTCCTTGCTGAGTGCGCCATAGCTCATCGCGCCGGTACGGAAATGATGCACGATGGAGTCCACGCTCTCGACCTCTTCGATCGGGATACTGCATCCGGCAGGGTAATTGAATTCCAAAAGGTCACGAAGACGGATGAGCGGCTCATTGACCACCTTCGCAAATTCTTTGTAGACCGCATAGCTTCCCGTGCGGCATGCCCGCTGCAGAAGGCGGATGGCCTCCGGAGTCAGGATGTGCGGTTCGTCGCCATTCCGGTGATACATATAGACATCGCCGGAGGAGAGTCCCTTGGTCCCCTCGTACGCCGCCTCGTGGCGCATCTCGGCTTCCTTGGCGATCTCCTTCAAGCCGATGCCTCCGATCGGAGAGGTGATGCCGCCGAAATATTTCTCTGCCACCTCCATGCCGATGCCGACAGCCTCGAAGATCTGCGCGCCGTGGTAGCTCTTGACGGTGGAGATCCCCATCTTGCTCATGACGCCCAGGATGCCGTTCACCGCTGCCGTGAGGTAGTTTGCGAGCGCTTCCTTCGCGCTCTTGCCGTGCAGGCGGTTCTTGTCCGCGAGATCCTTCACCGTCTCCAGTGCCAGATACGGATTGATCGCCGTCACGCCGAAACCGATCAGCGCGGCGAAATGATGGATCTCACGCGGCTCGCCCGACTCCAGAATGATACCGACATCCGGACGCACCTTCTCACGGATGAGATCATTGTGCAGCCCCGCCGAAGCGAGAAGCGCCGGAATCGCCATGTGATCCTTATCGACACCGCGGTCAGAGAGGATCAGGATATTCTTCCCATCCCTCACCGCAGCGAGCGCGGCTGTGAAAAGCTCATGGAGCGCCTTCTCCATCGCGCGGCCGCCGCCGGCCGCCGGATAGAGCAGCGAAAGCACGACCGGCTTCAGCTGGCTGCTTTTGAGATGCTTGATGACTTCCATTTCCTCATTCGTGATGAGCGGACGGTCGATGAAGAGCGCCGCCGTTCCCTTCTCATCCGGATCCATGATATTGGCCATGTTGCCGATCACGACCGAGGACGAAGTCACGATCCTTTCACGGACACCGTCGATCGGCGGATTCGTGACCTGTGCGAAATTCTGCTGGAAATAGTCGTAGAGAAGCTGCGGCGCTTCCGACAGGACAGCGAGCGGCGAGTCCATCCCCATAGCACCGATCGGCTCCTTGCCGTTCTCCGCCATCGGCGTCAGGATATCACGCAGATCCTCGACCGTATAGCCGAAATTCTTCTGCTCGAGAAGGAGATCCTCCGGCACTTCCGGCTCCTTCTCCTCCTTCACCAGATCCTTCAGATCGAGCAGATGCTCCTCGCACCACTTCGCATAGGGATGCGCCTTCGCCATGGTGTGCTTGATCTCCTCATCACTGATGATGCGCTGCTGCGCCGTATCGATGAGGAAGAGCTTGCCCGGTTCGAGGCGTCCCTTGTAGAGCACATTCTCTTGATCGACCGGCACCGCCCCCACTTCCGAAGACAGGATGACACGGTCATCCTTCATGACATAGTAGCGCGCCGGACGCAGACCATTGCGATCCAGCATCCCGCCGATGGACACGCCATCGCAGAAGCACATCGCCGCCGGGCCGTCCCATGGCTCCATCATGAAATTGTGATACCGGTAGAATGCCTTCTTCTCCTCATCCATCGCCGGATCCTTCTCCCACGGCTCCGGCATCATGACCATCATCGCATGCGCCAGCGAATGCCCCGCCATGTGGATGTACTCCAGGCAGTTATCAAACATCGCCGAGTCGCTCCCCGTATCATCGACGACAGGGAAAGCCTTCACCAGCTCCGGATCGTTCGACGGGCGCGACTTGCTCTCACGCGCATTCAGCCAGTTGATATTCCCCTTGATCGTATTGATCTCCCCATTGTGGACGATGTAGCGGTTCGGATGAGCGCGCGCCCAGCTCGGGAATGTATTCGTCGAAAAACGCGAATGCACCATCGCCATCGCCGTCTTATAGTCCAGATCCGACAGATCCAGATAGAAATGGCGCAGCTGCTCACTCGTCAGCATTCCCTTGTACACAATCGTGCGCGAGGACAGGCTGGCGATATAGAAATCCGTCCCCATGCCTTCCGAGAGCGGAATGATCTTCTTCTCCGCGAGCCGCCGGATGATGTAGAGCTTGCGCTCGAAATCCATCTGATCCCGAAGCGATGGATTCTTGCCGATGAAGACCTGCAGAAAACGCGGACGGATCGAGCGCGCCGCCTCACCGATGATGCTCTCATCGATCGGCACCTCACGCCAGCCAAGGACCGTCTGTCCTTCCTCCTTCACGATCTCCTCGAAGACCCTCATCTGCTCCTTGCGGAAATCCTCATAGCGGTGCGCAAAGATCATGCCGACACCGTACTCACCCTCCGGCGGAAGCGAAAAGCCCAGCACCTCGCACTCACGATGAAAGAAATCATGCGGGATCTGCGTCAGGATCCCCGCACCATCCCCGCTCTTATGGTCTGCGCCCTCGCCGCCTCTGTGCTTCAGATTCTCCAGGATCTTCAAAGCATCATCGACAATACCATACGAGCGCTCGCCGCGGATATTCGCCACAAAGCCGATCCCGCAAGCATCATGTTCATTTCTGGGGTCATACAGCCCCTGCGCCTCTGGCAGATCTCTCCATTTTTTCATGCCCATTCCTTCTCTCCTACAAAAAAAGCCGAGCGAAAACAGCGCTAGCTGCCTCGCCCGACCTCGGACCTTCCTATGAAGTGTGTAATTCGTATTATATCATGGAAGGAAATCGTTTGGAAAGAGGAAGTTCAGAAATAATAAGTGACTGGGGACTGGTAGCTAGGGACTGGGGACTAGGGACTGGAAGACTAAGAGACGTCAGACTCCCACATTGTCATTGAAAGCGTTGCCGAGAAATCTTTGTCATTCGCAGGCAAGCGGTCGATGTTTGGAACCCCAAAGCGGGAAACCTGCTATCTTGAAAAATCATTGACAAGCCGCGCCCATTAGGCATACGATGGGATAGTTAGTGACTGGTGACTGGGAGACGTCAGACTTCCCTGTCGTCATTTCGAGCGAAGCGAGAAATCTTTGTCATTCGCCGGCAAGCGGTCGATGTTTAGAAATTCCAAACGGGAAACCTGCTATCCACTTACCTTCGGGCATCGCCCTGTTTCGTCATCCTGAGCGACGAGAAACGTCGTAAGTGAGATAACGAATGCCAGAACAGCTGCGACCTGAGCCATCGATCTCGGCGCAGCCGCCGCCACGATTTCTCATTTCTCATTCTCACCAGAAAGGAGCCCATCATGAAAACACGGTTCGCCCTTCTCCTCACCCTTCTCTTCTCCCTCTTCGCCGCCCCGCTCTCCTTTGCCGCGAGCCCCATCAATCAGGACGGCTATTTCAAAAATATCCGCATGGCCGGCCGAGTGAAGGTCGTAGAGCACTTTGGCGATGTGAAAGTGAAGGTCGTCTCCTCCTTCCCCGACCTTCGTGTCAAGGTCGTCTCCTCCTTTCCGGGCGACATCGGCGAATGGCAATTCGTTGACTACGGCGAAGACTTCACCATCGAGTACGTCGACAGCTTCCCCGATATCCGCATCCAGTTCGTCGACAGCTTCCCCGGCGTGAGATGAGAGCGGCGAAGGATGGTGATTTGTGACTAGTAACTGGTAGCTAGGGATTAGGGGATTTTATCCCATCTGTCTTTCATCCCGCCTGTACCCTATCCGCCCCTTCGGGGCACCTTCCCCTCGAGGGGAAGGCTCGCGATACGAGAAGACCATCCTCTAAAATGCGGCGAAGCCGCCACCACCATTTCTCATTTCTCATTTCTCATTTCTCATTCCTTATTCTCCTCTCCCCATTCATGCTATAATGAGACGACATACCCATTTCCATACCACCAAGGAGGATCTCATCCATGAAAGAATTCAAACTCGCATTCGGCCGCGGCGTGCAGTCCGTCATGCTGCCGAAAGACCATATTTCTGACGTCTTGGAAGGCGTCCCGACACCCGCCTGCGACGTCAAAGAAGCGACCCTTGCTGCTATGCGAAGCCCGATCGGCAGCGCCCCGCTGAAGGAAGTCGTAAAGAGCGGCGACAAAGTCTGCCTCGTCGTCGCCGACATCACCCGCGCCTGGAACCGCGCCTCCGAATTTCTGATCTACGTCGTAGACGAACTGAACCTCGCCGGCATCCCCGACAAGGACATCTACATCGTCTTCGCGCAAGGCACCCACCGCCCCCACACCGACGAAGAGAACATCACCTGCGTCGGCGAAGAAGTCGCCCGCCGCATCACCATGTACCAGCATATCTCCACCGACAAATCCCAGCAGACCTACCTCGGAAAGACCACCCTCGGCACCGAAGTCTGGATCGACAAGCGCGTCGTAGATGCTGACAAGGTCATCCTCATCAATGCCGTCTCCACCCACGACATGGCCGGCTTCGGCGGCGGCCGCAAGCTCATCCTCCCGGGCGTTGCCGGCTTCGACACCGTTCAGCAGAACCACTGCCACGCCCTCGGAGCCACCCTCGGCAGCGGCCTCAACCCTGACGCCAAGCTCTTAAAGATCGAAGGAAATCCCGTATCCAGCGACATGCAGGAAGCCTCCGACATGGTACACCCCTGCTTCCTCGTCCACTCCATCATCAATGAAGAAGGCCGCATCTCCTCCATGGTCGGTGGCGACCCCTACGAAGCATGGCTCGAAGGCACGAAGGAGACCTACCGCCTCCAGAAAGTCCCGATGAAGCAGCAGGCCGACGTCACCATCGTCTCCGCCGGCGGCTATCCGAAGGACACGAACCTGTATCAGGGAACCAAGTGCTACTCCACGGCTGAGATCGCCACCAAGAAAGGCGGCATCATCATCACCATGATCGAAGCCGAAGACATCATGGAACCCGCCGCCTACCTCGGCAGCTTCAAGTACAAGAACCTGGTCGATATGGAAAAAGGCCTGCGCGACTGCTTCACCATCCCCTTCTTCGTCGCCTTTGAAAATCTGAACACCGCCCTCACCCACACCGTCTACATTGTCACCCGTCCGGAAAACTTCGACATCCTCCGCGAAAAGACCCACCAGATCCCCGTCGCCACCGTCGAAGAAGCCTGGCAGCTCGCCCAGAAACAGCTCGAAGGCGAAGGCAAGACAGACTACGCCATCAATATCATCCCCCACGGCAGCGCCGTCGTGCCATACTTGAAAAAGTAGCTGGTGACTAGTGGCTAGGGATTAGGGATTAGGGCTGATACTCCCGTATCATCATTTCGAGCGCGAGCGAGAAATCTTTGAAGAGGGACACACCGAAGGGAGCGGATGGATGGCAGCGATCTGAAAACGAGTGAGAAACCATCCGCTCCCCGTTTCGTCATCCCGAGCGCAGCCGAGGGATCTTTCTGGCAGACCCATAAACGGCCGACGTGATACAGCAGGGAAACGAAACACAAAGACGTCGATTTTCATTTTCACACTGACATGGATAACCGCAGGGCAAGGAAGATTTCTCGACTTCGCTCGAAATGACGTTACGAGAAAGCCGCCTGCTGCCAATGTCCCCTTTCCGATTATATTCTGCAATGAATCCGCCTTTCCTTAGCGCGCAAAAACCGCAGCGACATCGCCGCTGCGGTTTTTTATTCCTACTCCCTTATTCCTACTCCCTTATCCCTAATCCCTAGTCACTTCTTATGCTTCACGATATACTCTTTCAGATCCGCATGGAGGATCTTCTTATAACTCTCCACCCCCGGCTGGTCATAGGCATTGACACCCGCAAGCGCCCCCTCGTAGGCGATCGTGAGGAAGAGAAAATACATGAGCGCCCCCACATGGAAAGGCGTACACCTTCTCATGATGAGATCACAGCTCATGCGGCCATCATGGGCCAGCGCCTCCTCATCCGAGCGCTGCGCCGCAGAAAGCATATAGGAAAGCGGGACCGGGCCGCGCTCTTTTCCCTCATCACAGAGGATATCCGCGTCTTCCCGCGATTCCCTGACCGTGATGAACTGCACGAGCTTATTCCGTTTCCCCTCCTGATGCTCCTGCGTCAACGAATGCATATCCGTCGTCCCCACCGCTGCGACCGGGATACGGCCATAGTGGATCTCTTCCCCGGAGACCGTGTGCGCCTTGCCCAAAGACTCACCCAGAAGCTGTGCATACCACCAGCCGAGCGAGCGGAGACTGTCCCCATACGGCATGATGATCTCCGCATCGACACCATGATTTTCCCGCGCCAGATACTTACGGACCGCCAGCTGCAGCGCCGGATTCTCCGAAAGCGAAAGACTGCGGCAAGCCTCTTCCGTCATCCTCGCCCCCGCCAGGAAATCCCGGATATCGATCCCCGAAAGCATCGCAAAGACCAGCCCCACCTGAGAGAAAACGCTGAAACGTCCGCCGATGCCATCCGGCACCGTGAAGCACGGCCAGCCATTCTTCTCCGCCAGAGGACGCAACGCTCCCTTCTCCTTGTCCGTCACCGCGATGACGCTCACCTCGCAGAACTTCCCCAGCATCTCACGCAGCGCCCGCTCTGCCATGACCGGCTCCAAAGTCGTCCCGGACTTCGAATTCACGACCAGCAGCACCTTGTGCTTCCACCACGCCGTCTGCGAGCTCCGCCGGATACGCTCCACCAGCGAGAGAAGACTCACCGGATCCAGATTTTGCCCCGCAAAGTACAACTGCGGATATCCGTGGCGCTCCTCCTTCGTCATCAGATTCCAGTACTGTCCGCAGAAAAGATCAAAAAGCACCTGATTTCCAAGATACGAGCCCCCGATACCGATCGACACCACGATATCCTGCTCCTTCGCCAGCTTCGAGAGAGCAAGCAGCCTCTCCCTCTCCTCTTTGGAGATCAAAACCTCTTCCTCCAGAAGATACGGCAGATGCGGGAAAAGCACGAGACTGCCGTCCGGCCCCTTCCCGCTCTTCCGAAGCCGCTCCACAGAAAGCGCCGCCTCACGGATGCGCTCCTTGCAGGCATCGATCTCCTCCTCCGTGATCCCCCAGCCCTCGCCGGAAAAATGCGTCATATCGATGGTCAATTCATCCTGAAAATGCATACATATACCCCTCTTCACCGGGCAGCCCATAGCTGCTGTCATTTATCGACAATTATTATATCATGTTTTTGTCCTGCACGGGAGTATGTTACGCCAAAAGGCGAATTAAAGAGACGCTGATTAAAAGAAAGAAATCTGTGATCCGCGCGATAAATTCGCGTCTTCCTCAAAAGAACCACCAAGGCATACGCAGAAGCCCTATTTTCTATCTCATACTTCCGCAAATAAAAAACACCCTTTGGTGAGATAAAAAACTCATCAGAGGGTGTTTTACTACAGGGCGTTATAAAATCAGAAAGCGTAAGAAGCCTGCAGTGTCCAAGTAGAGCTGTCTACGCTACTGCCGGTCTGATAGGCATAGCCTACGCCGAATGTGCAGGCTCCTTTGGAGGCCGTGACTCCCACTTTGCCAAGGAAGCTGCCTGCATCAGCCACGTCATAGGAGAAGACATCCGATGCCGTGCCGAAGGATACGGTCTGATCGGCATTTCTATCGCCCATGGTCAAAATGTAGCTAAGGCCTGCATACGGTTTGACATCCCAGCTGCCGCGGTTCAGATGGAGGGAATAATCTACACCAATCGGCAGGAGGAAGAGGTTCTGGTTTTCTTTGTCATAGGAAAGACCCGCACTGGAGGTGTAGCTGTCTGTGGTGAAACGAAGATAGCGAAGGCCTGCATAGGGCGTCAGGATGCCCTCTCCCAGATCATAGTCCTTCATGGCTTTCACGCCAAGAGTCCATGCTTCAGTATCCGGTTTTGCGGTGATGACTTTATCTGCATTGTACTGGGTGATGTCATGGCTGCCGCCCACATAGGAGAGATCCGCGGCCAGACGATAGCCTCCGAGGTCTTTCAGACCGTATAAAGATGCTCCCAGATAGGTCGCATCATTCTTGGTATAAGCGCCCCCATCAGAGCTGCTGCTATTCCCATCCGCATAGGCGATGGCTACGCCTGCAGTGGTATTGGCTTTCCGATAGAGATCCATGCCGACTACAGTGCCATTGTACTGGGTATCCAGAGAGAGACCGCCGCCATCAAATCCAAGACCGTCGATGTTTTCTTTGCTATGGAAACCTTTGGCCCACAGATCCTTTTCAGGTGTATTTTCACGGTCCGTGAGAGCATCCGTGAAAAGGCCCGTCACGGCATAGGTGCTGTGCTCGATGCCACCTGCCTGTCCGATGCCAATGGCATCATTATAGGAGGTTTTCCCATTTCTAAGGAAAGCAGACATTTTTTTATCATTCTTGCCTGTCGCGGCAATGGCAACAGATGGTGCGATATAGCCGGCGATGCCCTGCTGATTGGCCTCGGTGATACCGGCCTTGACTGTCCCCGCATCATCCAAATACTGGAATGGATTGTCAAAGCTGGTATTTTTCGCCTGCCAAAATTCGAGCGAGCTTGTATCTCCCTTTTGATATAAAGCAGCCCCCGTATCAGCCCCTTTGACGACCAGCTTGGCATTTCCTTCTGCGGTAAATTTCCCTGTGCCTCCGACAGAAACCAGAGCCTTTGCCCCTAGAGAATCGGCATCGATGACCGTAGTTGTCTTATCTTTCACCGTGACCGTGCCGCCATCTGCTACGTTGATTCGACCGCTAAGCTGAATGGTAGTATCATTCGTACCATTTCCCATAGTCAGCTGAGAGCCATGCCCCACATCAGCAGCCAGCTCCTTCCCTGAGATCTGAACCACGCCTTGATTCTTATTCGTGCCTACTTTCACTCTAGCATTGCGCCCCAATAGGAGCGCGGTTCCATTCCGGCTCACCACATTGACGTTAGCTCCGGATACATCGATATGAGATGCCGCCCCGGTATTATTATCATTTTTCACGTTAGCCTGAATGGCATTGCCAGAGGAGAGGATGGATACATCTCCCTCCTTTGATGTGATAGCAATCTTTGCCTGATTGGCATCACTGCCACCAATATTCAAGCTGCTGTTAACTCCGATCCCATGATCGCTCCTCAGTGTGACACCTTTCTTCCCGTCAATCGTAAGCGCCACATTACCACCATCCACCAATGGGTTTGGTCCTCCCCAACTGCTTGCTACCACATTGACAACAGCCACATTAGCCGCATTTGGTTCAGATCCGGTCACATGGAGAGCAATGGTTCCGTCTGCGGTGATCTTTGATACCGCTTTACCATTGTCTCCCGGCGTCTGCTGATATGACTGGGTTCCGACAAGCGTACGATAATTGCTGGTCAGATCGATATTCTGCGTCGCATGAACAGTCAGTATCCCCTGATGGACAGTATTGCCGCTTTTCACACTTTGATTCATGAGAAAACCGGTTCCCCGTACGTTCCCATAGATATTGTCCGCCGTGACAGCTATGGTCCCGCCATAGGCATGAAGCCCCTGATCCGCTTTCAGTACATCGTCTTTGCTGCCAAAATTCAGATTCTTGACGTTCATGTTCACAGAAGCGCCTTCAAAAGCTTTAAGCGCAGCATCTACAGACTGCTTGGCTGTAGTGGAATCCAGCTCCTCCTTAAAATTTAAAGAGTCCAGGTTTTTAATTTTCAAGGATGCGCCTTTTGATACCGAAATAATATCGCCCTGCTTATTCTCTTGGGCCGTCTGGTTACCCTTGGTCCAGGTAAAGGTTCCTGTTTTTCCATCATATGTCCCATAGGTGCCCTGACCACTGCCAGTGACTACAAAGTTTTCTGCAGGCAATTCCGACAAGTTAGAAGCAAACACCCCCGAAACTCGAGGTTAACAATGCAGTCATGACTGCCATCATCAATACAGATTGTTTTCTTTTCATCATAGAGTCATCCTTATAGAACGACCTGTCATATAGCAGTATGCGTTGTATTTTTTCCCCCGAGGAAATTAACGCATGCTATCTATTTCTTGTTTTAATATATACTCCTCCATCGCCACTATGTCAAGCTGTCATGCATTTTATGGGTTCTTTCGTTTGTCAGGGCCATACGTTTTGTGATATTTCACTGGCTGTAGTCATGCCCATCATGCTTTGCGCATCTTTCCCTCATCAGAGCAGAATACATGCGTATCGGTTTTTTCACCCATCTATTCCTGCTTCAGAAATTTTTCTTTTTCTTTCAGAAATGTTTTCACGCAGTCTGCGAAGGAGAGACCATTTCCCTCCGCCAGAACAGCCAGCATACGCATTCTCCTATTTTCTGATGTGTTTTATATCATATAAGGCAGAAAAACCCCCGACCAAAGCGGGAGTTTCCTCTTATCCTTTTATTATCTACTTTCTTGGCTCAAGTTTAATCCCCGGCCCAAGTGGAAACTTTTGATGAATGGTAGAAAACTTTCACTGGTTTCTCTGGAGAACAACGCCGGAAAACATATCTCCCGTGATCTATGTGAAAAACAGCTTTATCTCTTATCCTGGCTTTACAGTATTATATGAACCTGCCGGTCAGGCTGTCTGGATTCTGCCGGATCTCATCAGGCGTACCCCGGGCAATGATCCGACCGCCTTCCTTTCCTCCTCCCGGTCCCATATCGACGATGTAATCCGCATTTCTTATAACATCAAGATCATGTTCGATAACAACCAGTGTTGCTCCATGATCAATGAGGGTTTGGAAAACATGGAGAAGTGTCTTCACATCCTGCGGATGCAGCCCGATGGTAGGTTCATCGAAGACAAACGCAGAATCGCTCTGTCCTTTTCCCATTTCGCTGGCCAGTTTCAGCCGTTGAGCCTCACCGCCGGAGAGTCCTGGTGTTTCCTCCCCCAGTGTGAGGTATCCAAGTCCAAGGTCATGCAGCACCTGCAGGCGCTGCTGCAGGAGTTTGAGTCCCCCCAGGGCGTTAAGCACCTGATCCACACTCATATTCATAAGTTCCGGCAGGCTGTATTCCTTTCCATCTTTAGCCCTGCGGCGAATATCATAGGCTTCTTTTCTGTATCGGGAGCCCCGGCATTCGGGACAGGGAATCTGAACATCCGGCAGAAACTGGACATCCAGAGAAATCTCCCCTGTGCCGTCACAGGTAGGACAGCGAAGTTCCCCTGTATTGTAAGAAAAATCTCCTGCCTTATAGTGATGTGCCTTGGCGTCTGCCGTTCTGGCATATACTTTTCTGAGTCCGTCATGTACATTGGCATAAGTGGCTACTGTAGACCGTACATTGATACCAATGGGCGTAGCATCAATCAGCTTGACCTGTGTAATGCCGTCTGCCTCTACCTTCTTCACATGGGAAGGCAGCTTCTGTCCGCTGATTGCAGCCCTCAGGGCCGGAATCAGACTTTCCAGGACCATGGTCGTTTTTCCGGATCCAGAGACCCCTGTCACTACAGTCAAACGCCCCATGGGTATCCGCACGTCCAGAGGATGGACAGTGTGGATGGCCCCGGTCTCCAGATGAATCGCCCCCTTGTCAAACAAGGCCTCTCCCTTTGTTACCGGACGGATCCTTGATTCATAGTGATCGGACAGGTAGGGTCCTATGACAGAGTCCGGATTCTTCGAAACATCTTCCACTCTTCCCTGGGAAATAATCGTTCCGCCTTCTGCACCAGCGCCCTTCCCCATCTCTATCAGCCAGTCGGCATGCTTCAACACCTGTGTATCATGATCCACAAGGATGACAGAGTTTCCATCGGATCGCAGATCATCCATCACTCCGGTAAGCCCCTGGAGATTATAAGGATGAAGTCCAATGGATGGCTCGTCAAGAACATAGAGCACACCGGTCGTACGATTTCTGACTGCCCTTGCCAGCTGTACGCGCTGCCTCTCACCGGTAGAAAGCGTTGAAGCCGCCCGGTCCAGTGAAAGATAGCCGAGTCCCAGGTCCATGAGCCGCTTTGAAACATCCATAAAGGATTCGCAAATGTTTTCCGCCATGGGACGCATCTCTTCCGGAAGAGATGCAGGAACTCCCTGTACCCAGAGAATCAGTTCCAAAAGGGTCATAGCCGCTGCCTGATCCAGTCCGATTCCACGAAGATGCGGTGCACGGGCAGCTTCCGACAGCCTTGTTCCACCGCAGTCCGGGCACACGTCCTCTTCCAGATATTTTTCGAGCCGTTTCATTCCCTTTTCATCCTTCACCTTGGCAAGGGCATTTTTCACGGAATTCACTGCGCTGTAATAATTGAAATCCATCTCCGTCGGTTCCAGCGTATTTGGATTCACATAGTGGATGTGATGCTTCTTCAGCTCCCCGTGATAAACGATTTCTTTTTCTTTCGGCGTAAGATCACGAAAGGGCACATCTGTACGCACGCCCATGGTGCGCACGATATCTTTCATGAGCGACCACATCAGCGTTCCCCAGACAGCCACGGCACCTTCATCGATGGTCTTGGAATCATCGGGCACCAGGGCCGCCTCATTCACATTTCTAACCACCCCTGTCCCACCGCAGGTCGGGCAGGCGCCGCTGCTGTTGAAGGCGAGCTCTTCCGCCCCAGGGCCATAAAATTTTGCTCCGCAGACAGGGCAGGTGATCTCCTGCATGGCTGCCACAGAAAGGGAAGGCGGGCAGTAATGCCCATTGGGGCAGCGGTGGCTTGCCAGCCGGGAAAACATAAGACGCAGACTGTTCAAAAGCTCCGATAGTGTGCCGAAGGTACTGCGGATGCCCGGGACTCCCGGACGCTGACGAAGTGCAAGAGCCGCCGGCACATATCTGATATCATCCACATCTGCCCGCTCCGCCTGTGTCATCCTCCGGCGGGTATAGGTAGACAGGGACTCCAGATACCGGCGGGACCCTTCCGCATAGAGCGCGCCGAGAGCCAGTGAAGATTTTCCTGACCCAGAAACACCGGCAATTGCTACGATCTCATGGAGCGGGATATCCACATCAATTTTTTTCAGATTGTGGACTTTGGCACCCCGTACCTCGATATTCTTCGGCAGCCTTTGTATGCTGTAATTATCTTTCTTCATCATATTCTCCTTCATCCACCTGTGACAGAAGCCATTTTTGAAAGTAACTTTATTATACTATACAAATTGATTCCATCAGACCTGCCGTCCCATCCAAGTAAGTGACATCCTTATCCGATCTCACGCTTGTTTATCCATTGCAAGGGCTCCTCTGCCGCAAGCAGAAATGTTCGATCCGCTCTTGAGATCCACATACATACAGCTCTGACGGTTCTCCTTTTATCAGTACGAACATTTCCATCATCACTTTCCCTTTACACGCACATGATATGCTCCACAGTCATGCAGCCCTGATCGATCAATGAATATGTACCATGTAAAAAGCCGAAGCACAAACGCTTCGGCTTTTGCCGGTAGACCACGCTTAATGGTGATATCGGCCATATTTTTCTATAAATTGTTTCATATACGTTTCGGCTTGCTCAAGATCCTCGGCATTGGGATGCTTTGCAGCCTCCTTCACCGTTTGCTCCATTTGAGCCGAATGATGCGCACTGCCCTCCGGCATTTTTCTCATCATTGCAAGCAGTGCGGGGTCGACAGCCCCCTGCACTGCGAAAACGCCGACGATCTGGTTATCCGGAGAGAGCGCCGTCCCTGCATTCGCAAATCCCGTATAGGCATGCTCTGATCGGGGATCGGCTCCCATGGTCTCAAAAAGAACGATGTGCTTCCCATGAAGAGAGTGCAAAAATTCTTTTGCTTTCGCATCCGGGCCACCGCGATCGAGCCAGTAACCGGCAAAGACCACATCAAACCCATCCGCAGATGGCGTATCCTCCACACGAGCCAGTAGGCTTCCCTCCGGAGCCGCCTTCGCCAGCGCTTCCGCCACACGCCGAGTATTTCCCGTGCGGCTGGAGTATGCGATTAAAACCTTCATACGATCCCCTCATTTCATATTCATCATATCACCGAAACGCGCCCTGCCCGCACTCTTCGAGCGGCCCAGCAGCATGTACTGGGTCATATGGAGCATGCGACGGAGCATCGTGCGGTACCAGTACCGCCCGGCAGATGTGTACACATATATATCGCCAGACTTCGTGACGAGCCCCCAATCTGCCCACTGATCCAAGAGCGGTGTAAGGAGCGCGGTGAAAGGCACTTCGCACAGCGTTTCCAACGCGGCTGGAGAAATGCGTCCGCGATCGCTCGCCGCCTCGATGGCCTGATAGATCCGCTGGTAGCGGCTCTCCTTCCGCACCCCCATAGGGACGAATTTCCCAAGGAGGACCGCGCCGCGATACATCGTCTCCGCGACAGGCTTCATGAGCCCCAGACCGCCGATTTTTCCCCCGCAGGCCATGCCGATGGGGAAGATATCGCTGCCATTTGCCACAAGCGTATTGTAGACACTCTCCTCCCGCGCGTCCCACTTCCAGTGGGTACAGGAAATATTCGAAGCACCCAACACTCCCAGTTCCTCCTCCGCCGCGCGAAAGAGCGCCTGCAGGTACGGAACTTCGAGCGTCTTTCCCGCCTTGGCGAAAGACTTCGCCAAAGGTGAACCCTGAAGAAGCTGCAGCTTGTAGAGATCGAGCCCCGCTGCGCCACACGCCTTTGCATCGCGGATATCCTGACGCATCGTCTCCTCCGTCTCACCAGGTAGCCCATAGATGAGATCAAGGATCATGAGCGCATCCTTCTTCGCAAAATGCGCCAGCCTTTCCATCGCCTGCTCTCGGGGAAGTGGACGGCCGATCCCATTTCGGATCTCCGTCTGGAACGACTGCACGCCGAAGCTGAATCGATTCACTCCGCCGGAGATCGCTGCATCCATTTTTTCATCCGTCATATCCGAAAGGCTAGACTCCATCGTGATCTCCACATTCTCCATCAATGGGAAGACCGCGCGGATCCGCCCCAAGATCCTTTCGATATCCTCCGCCGACAGGATCCCCGGCGTCCCACCGCCGAAGAAAACCGAGCGGATGTGCGAACGCGTGAGGTACGGCCGGTCGGCGAGCGCATCTATCTCCCGGCAGAGGAGCTTTGCATACTCGTGCTGCTCCCTCTCATCCGCCTTCTTTTTGAAAAATGCACAATAGGTGCAGGAAAGCCGGCAAAACGGCACATGGATGTACACAGCAGATTCCTTAGTAGGAACTCCCGTCTCCCAAATATCTTTCATGAGCGGCGGCAGCTTCAGCGGAGACACCACCGCCGTATCACTTGCCGCGAAAGGTTCATCCTGCCACTCGATATCCCAAGCCGTGCGACACGTCCCGCCGCCCGTAGCATACACCGGCTCCCGGTACATAGACTCTATATTCTTCTCATAAGAAATCATCGCTGCCCTCCATATACTACATCCGCCATATAGGAAAGCGCCTTCGGATACTCCATACCGGGACTCGACAGAAACAGTTTCTGCGGAAGGAAGTACACACGCCCTGCCTTCACTGCACGCATCCCTGCCCAGGCAGGCTGTTCCATCAAGGACTTTCGAAACGCCTCCTGCTGCTGTCCCGGCATCACCATCGTCGTCAGGAAAATAATATCCGGGTCCTTTGCGACCAACGTCTCCAGACTGAAAGGCGGCAGCTTCATATCCCGGTCATTGTCTAGCACGAATACATTGCGGATATGAAGAAGCGCTGCCGTTTCCGTCGCGATCGTCCCCTTTCCTTCCAGCGTCACCGAGTGCGGCGTCCCATGAAGGATCGCACACGTATACTCCTTAAGAGACAGGCCGGACACCACACTCTCCATGTCCTTCCTGAGCTGATCCCTCGCCTTCACGCCTTCCGCATGATGCCCCGTCACATCACCCAGGACCTCCGCAGCGCGCTCTACATCCTCCAAAGAAGATGCAGAAAGCAGCATGAAAGGGATCCCATTCTGCTTCATCACTTCCGTAAACCTGTCATGCAGCCCGTGCAGACCGATCACCAGATCCGGTTTCTCGGAAATCACCGCCTCCGCATTGACCTGAAACGTGTATCCCACCGTCTTCTTCCCCGCCGCATAGGAAGGCGCCTTGTCCCCCGGGCTGTCCGCCCAGGCGATGAAGTCTCCCCCCACCGCATGCATGATATTCAAAAACGACGGTGCGAGAATAATGATCCGCTCCGGCTTCTTTGCAAGCACCACTTCTCTTCCCACAGCATCCGTCATGCGATAGAAAGTCTCTGTGTGTCCTCCCGTCGCCTGAGGAAATCCGCAGCCCGAAGCGACCGATAGGAAGAGCAGCAAGCAGAGCGCGAGCCACTTCCTCATAGCGCCTCCTCTTAGAACTTATGCTCCCAGCCGAGAGACCAGTAGCGACCATCCAGATAGCAGTCCGTATCCACCTTGTCGAAAATGTTCTGTACGCTGCCATAAATACGTGTGTCTTTATTCACCTTACGCGTCAAGGTGAAATTCAGCGTATGATAGGTCTTTCGCGGACCGGCAGAAAGAGAACTCCTTCCCTGAACAGGCGTTGCATATTTATAATTCAGTTCATCCCATAAGAGAGCACTCCATCCGATATCTTTGCCATCATCATAGGACAGCGAATATACCTGCGACAGCTTGCTTCTCTGCTCCAGATCTCTCCAATTCGAACCTTCCCCGCGCTGTTTGGCATCAAACAGCCACGTCGAATTCACCTTGAAATTCCAGCGATCATTGATCTTGACGCCCAAGGTATGCTCAAGGCCATTGAATTTAGCCTTTTCGATATTTTCACTTTTAGATGTATTCCTCTCCGTCGGAATCTTTACATACTGGATCAGATTATCCGCCGTCGTATGGAAATACGTCAGTGAGGTATTGACTTTATCCCATTCTTTTTCAAGACCGATATCCCAGCTGCTTGATGTTTCCGGCTTCAGCTCCGGGTTGCCAAGCAGAGTAACCACATTGCCGGGGCTGCCCATAGCCATCGAGAAGCGATAGTACAACTGCGGAATGGTAGGCGCCTTGAAGCCCTTCCCGTAATTGGCTTTGATGCGGAAAGAATCATCTGCCTTGTAGGTGACACCCAGCTTTGGAGAAGTATGGCTTCCGAACATGCTGTGATGGTCATAACGGACAGCAGGAACAATGAACCACTTGCCGATGGTAATTTCATCCTGCAGATACGCTGCATAGGTACTGATCTCCTTCTCAGAGACCTTATTCGTCACCCCATTCTGCGTAATACTCCCCACATTTTCTGCTGCATCTCCGAGATTCGTACCATATACTTTATTTTTCGTGTATTCTGCGCCAAACGTCAGTCTATGCTGATCATTGATACGCATAGAATCTCTGCCTTCGATCGCCCAAAGCTTATTGGAATTGGTATTGAATTCATACCCTCCTCTTCCATTCATCATACCTAGGATCATACCGGAGTAGCGGCTATCCGAAGTCGGAATTGAGGATACTTTGGTGGTCGTGTTGTTGCTCCATTTAAATTTACTGAGATAGGTCTGGATCTGCCAGTCATTTCGACTTGTCGATCCATTCCAGCTAAGGCCATACGTTTTCTGGTTGTAGTGCGCATTTCCATCGCCTTTGCTGACCTTGTATCCATAGATCTCCGGTGCTCTCCCCGACTGATGAAGCATTCCTGACCAGATCCCCTGCACCATCATAGGCGGAACAGTGACAAATTCCTTGCCGTCCCCCTCTTTCGTCTGATTCTGAGAGAAGGCATCTGCATAGAAATTCAAATAGTTATGGTCGTTGAAATGATACTTCGCATCGAAATTATAGGTCTGCGCCGTCCCATGATAATTCGTCCATGCGCTGTTTTCATCCCGATCTGTTCTTTCCCGATTGAACCGCATATCCAGCGTTGCAGAGAACTTCCCGATCTCCCCAGAGTCCAAATGCCACCAGTTCGTGAAATCTTCACTGCTGTTCACGAGCCCCGTGCGTACTTCTGCCTCTTTCGAGCCCTTCGTGATGATATTGATGACACCGCCCATAGCCTCTGAGCCATACAGCGCACTCGAAGGACCCTTGACGATTTCGATCTTCTCGATATTATCTACATTGATGCGGTCGAGCGCATTTGCATTCCCGAGGCCCGAGCCATCCGCTTCGTTCGCCACGCGGTGACCATTCACCATGATAAGCGACTTATCCGTACTCATCCCGCGGACGATGATCTCATGACCGCCGCCACGCACCTTCCGCGTCATGGTGATATTCGCAAAGTCTGTGATCGCATCCCGCACATTCGTCGCACCGCTCTTCTTGATATCCGAGCTTGTGATGATCTGTGTAGACGCCGGCACATTCTTCACATCATTCTCTGTGCGCGTCGCTGTGACGACGACAGCATCGAGCGTATACAGTGGAAGGGCTTCTTCGGCAAACGCAAGCCCCCCCGGCAGCATGGATACCAATACAGAAGCAGTCAGCAGCTTCTTTCCATAGACTGTTCTCTTGTTAGTCATTTTTATCTCCTCTATAAATGCTATAAAACGGAACAGTTTCCTCTCAGCAGTCTTCCCTATTCTCTGATGAGATATAACTATGACAATTATATATCATATTTTATTTAATTACAATTATTCGTTAATTCTTTATTTTATAAATTTAATTAAATGCATTTTAAAGTCAAAAAAGCGTACTCTCATGATAAAAAATCATAAAGGGATGCCGAAAACTCGAGACTGTAAAAAATGTTAAATCATTTTTTACAGTCCCTTCTCTTCGATTTCCATTTTTAAGAATATGATAAAGGGTGCCAAATGATATAATTACTCATCACTGCAGCATGAACCATCACGCTTCCCCTCTCACTCATACTGCATACTATACGGCACCTGCGTATTTTCTTCCAGCCATCTCGCAACGGCAAGACCTCGGGGATGTACGACCACATTTCTTTCCGCCTCAGACAGCAGCGATAATTCTCCATACATCATCAACTGCCCGCCAGGAATGAACAATACATTCTCCCAGCTTTCATCGGACGCAGGATCCAGGATGCACTGACCGATCACATTGATTTTCCCCGCCTGCTTCTTCTCTGAAAAGTGAGGCACTTTACGCAGCAGAGAAATCATAGCATCCGACCAACCCCGATCGGCATCACCGTTAAACCCGCTGGCGTCAGATACGCACACGGGAATGTCCATCGCAGACTGGCAGATCCCCTCGATGTCATCCCCCATCAACGCCGGTCCACAGTTCACGGCTACCCCCATGACAGCATAGTCCGCCTCCTGCCGCATATCCTGTGCCACTTGCAGCAGTTTCTTCTTTGCTCCAAAGACCAGGTCATTCTCCTCGATCAGCGTGCTGTACATCCGCCTCGCCCAAAGAGACTCACACTCTGCGATCCGCCGAGAGGTCAAAGCCGAGCACCACATGGGCGAATCCAGAACCAACCCCAGATCGGAAATACTGAGCAGGGCCGCAGCCGCTCCCGCCATGGCCGTTTCTTCTTTACACACCCGCCATCGATCCAGCTTACTCATCACAACCTCCATAGGTTTTTACGATCTGCGTGATAAAGGAAATCCATCCCGCATATCCCAGACATGACGGAATCAGGATCTCATGACTTTGCCGCAGATCAAAAGAAACGGTAGACAGCCGTACATCCGCTGATACCTCCTGCCTGCTCCATTTCAATGCCCCGCACTCTGTTTCCACGACAGAGCGTATCGACGCTTCATCCTCTTGCGGGATCATCGCCGCCAAGACGATGGTGATATCTTCGATCCCCATCGCCCGAAGAAATGCCACCGGCTGCCTCAGCCCCTCTGCCTGCCGGGTAATTCCCAGCTGCATCCGGCAGCTTTTCCCACGAACAGCACGTTTCCCCTCCTGCAGCAATTTCACCAGACGGCTTTCCTGCTTCCGGCAATACATTTCCATGACCTCTTCTTTCTCTCGCAAAGAAGCCATCTCCATAAAAGCACGTCGGCTTTCTGCAGGCGTGCGGACATGGGTCCAATTCACCATGGGTACATCCAGTCTATGTGCCATATACAGAGCATTCTCTGTCGATGCCTGTTCCTGAAAAGCCCCCCTGGTGAACGATACGACCTGTGACGCACGCCCCATGTCTATATAATCGTTCCTGCTGACACCCACGGGCGGACACAGAATGCGTGTGAACCCCAAAAGGCGCAGCACCTCCATGAGCTCATGATATTCTTCCGGCGAGCTATAAGCCGGTGACAAGCCGGACACCAGGCAGATCTCCCGGTCTTTTTCTGCCTTCACCTGCGGAAGAGTCCATGTATCAAACAGCAGCCGCGCCATGGAAGTAACAGTATCCACCAGGCCCGGCACCATAAAGCCGTGCCCTGGCAGCAGAACGACTGTCGTGCCGGTTTCCGCTTCTACCTCCTGACACAGCGCCTCGGTATCATCCCCAATGACACCCGGCACACATCCGCAAACGACTAAAATCACTTCGGGATGAATCTCATCACAGATATCTTCCAGACAACGTCTGAGCTTTTCATTGCCGCCAAATACAGCATCCTGATCGGTCAAGCCCGTACAGAAAAGAAAGCCATCCATTTTTCTGTTCCCAGTGATTTCTCTGCATTTTTCTCCCAACGAGCGGAACGCATCCCACACCACCTTGGAGCAGGATCTGACATTATGGATAACCACCGCACATCTTGGGTTTTGTACTACCCCCAAGGCAGCCTGCATGAGATTACAGTGAATGATCTTTCTCTGCTTTCCCGGCGTGAAAATCATGACGCGCTCCCCTTTCCTTCATAGATTGCCTGATACACGGTCTCGATCCCTTCCGTCACATGATGAGAGAGGCAATTCACATTCCGCTGTGGCAGGATGACGACCTGCTTGTCCCGTATCGCTCTCATAGAGGAATAGGCCGGATTCTCATACATCTCCTGCAGCTGCTGCTCACTGTCTTTAAAAGCGCCCCCTTGTGACCAGTTCCCCATGATAAGCATATCCGGATCTGACTGTACGAATTCCTCCTTGCTTAAAATCATGGATGTCCCATTCCCAGAAAGCGCCGGCGGACGCACATCATTATAGACGTCTATCGTCCCCGCGCGGGTCAACACATCATGAAATATATTTCCTTCCCCGCCGATAGGACCAAAGCGAAGCACCAGCATCACCCGCTTCTTCTGATTTTCCGGAATGACCGACACCTTCTTCTCTATGTCCCGCAAGCGGCTTTCCATCTCTGCGATCAGCATCTCTGCCCTGTCATTCTCTCCCACCGCTCTCCCCAGCGAGCGGATCTCATCCGGTATATCCTTGATCAACTTGGCATCCTTGTAAACAAAGACCGGAAGCCCCGCACTTTCCAATGACTGCACCATCTTGATCTGACTCTCGCCCACCACCACCAGATCCGGCCGCAGCGATATCATGTGCTCAGGACTGTTATCGACCTCTGTCGTGACATCCTTTGCACTCTCGACCGCCATCGATAAGCCCGGATCATGGATCCATTTGTCCATGGCCACGATGCGGTCATGCGGTACCAGGTCGAGCAGTATCTCATCCGCAAAGACATATGTGGAAATGATGCGTTTCGGCTTTTCCTTCATGTGCAGCGTCTTCCCACGGGCATCTGTCACCGTGTACCCGTCCCCTGACTGCGGCGCATCACTCATGCATCCGCCTAGCGCGATCGCACAGATCGCTGCCAGAATGAGGCTTAGCAATTTCTTCAACATGGATCTCTCCTCATAGAAAGAAAAGGGAATTTCAGTTGATTGAAATTCCCCGCTTTCACCTTACCTATTAAAATTTGTGTTCAAACGTCATGAGCCAGTTTCGCTCCGGAAGCAACGAACCAGTGTTGGAAGTTGCCCCTGTTGAACGTATATCATCCCGCCCCAGCAAATTGTACACATAGAAATGAACTGTATCATTAGCAGAAAGTTTTCTGCTGGCCGACAAATCCAGATTCAGCATACGATCCACATCGTTGCTGCGTTTGCCATAGTAATTGAATGTCAAATTGGCCTGTGTGACATCATCTTTATAACCCAGTCCCCAGTTAGCTCCTAGCTTATATTCTGTTCTTTCCCATAAGCCGTTCTTTTGCTGCTTCGGATTGGCATAGGACATCCCTACATTATACATAAAATGCGAGGACGGGTTGCTTTCATAGGACACCTCTACCCCTGTATTTTTGTACGCATCAACATTATAGTATTGTGTCAATCCTCCTACCGATCGATATGAAATTCTATCATCAATTTTCATATGGAAAAGATCGACTTTAAAATAATCTCCCTGACTAAAAAGTTTTTTCCAACCCATCTCATAGTTCCAGCCGCTCTCCGCTTTTAAATCCGGATTCATAAGTTGTGTTGGAGAACCCCACTGTTCGTATACATTAGGTGCACGCATAGAACGGTTAATATTGACATAATAGGAATCCCGTTCTGCCGGAGTCCACAAGATCTGAAACTGCGGACAAAGCTTGCTTCCAGATTTCTCTACATAAGCCTCTCTAGCTCCCACCAAAACATTCAGATGCTCATTAATCTTATTATCTGTCATCACAAAGACAGCCGCGCTGTTACGCTTTCCCGCCTCTACATTGGTATCGTTTTTGGTGCTTTCTCTCTCATATTCTACACCCGCCGTCAGCTTCGTATCTTCCATATCCCAGCGATTCTGCAGGTTAAATCCATAGTTGTTACCTTTCTGATGCGTGCTTGTATTATATTTCCAATCACGATTGCGATAATAAACAGCCCCCAAGACATTATCTTTAGCATAATGCATCTGCGCAAAATTGTATTTGATTACACTATGGAAACCCGGGCTGATAGCTCCTGTTGAGACTAAAAACTTACTGCAATCCGTCGTCCTTTCCGTGTACATATACTGGAAAGTCCAATCTTCATTCAGTGCATACTGCACATTCAGACTGTCCTTTTTCTGTTTATCTCCAATATATCCGCTGGTCTTCATGGTGTAAATTTTACCAAAATCCCGCTGCTGGCTATGATTATAGCTGATAGCTAATTTATTCAATCCTAAATCCACAGATCCCGTTAATTTATGCTGATCTCCACCACCGACAACGACTTTAGATGTGCTACTTTCTTTTTTTGTAATGATATTAATAACACCAGCCATTGCACTAGAGCCATACTGCACCGTAGAACCACCTTTGACAACTTCGATACGCTCAATAGTGTCTGTAGAAATAGCGTCCAGGTCATAATTAGCATCCTGCCCAAGCGGAATACCATTAACAAGAATTGCCGTATAATTTCGTCCTAATCCTCTGAATCCGACATATTGATTTCCTGTAGGCGATGCTGTAAATGAAAATCCTGGAATATTCTTCACTACATCCATGACCGTCTGGGCACCCAGTTGTTTAATCTTTTCCTGCGTGAATACTTCCGTAGCTGCCGGAATCTTTAAATCCGGTGTACTATATCTATTCGCGGTAACAAGAACTGGAGTCAATTCATATACATTCTGCGCCATACTCTGCATCCCCGAGAGGGCTGCCAAAACCATCGCACCGATGATGATTTTCCCTTTCAATTTCATTGCTTTCCTCCTCAACAAACTGAATGATATAATATAAAAAACACTCACCTTTTGCTTTCTATCATTCATGTGAAATTTATCTTTCCTTAATCTATCAAGTACAACGACTTTATTGTCAAGGGGAAAATATGGAAAATAAAGAATTTTACTTTACCACAGGCGAATTGGCCCGGCTCACCGGTCTATCCAAACAGCTTCTGATCTTCTATGACAAAAAGAACTTCTTCACCGCTACCGCGACAGGAAGCAACGGCTATCGGTATTATCTGCTCTCCAAGTATTTCCAGCTAAAGATACTCATCACTCTGAGAAAAATGGACATCCCGCTGGAAGAAATCTATCAATACTTGCAGCATGGAAACGACGAATTTCTTCTTAGTATCTATAAGCGGAAGCTATCCGAGTACCAGGAGCAAATGAAGCAGCTGCAAAAGAAAAGCCAGATCCTCGAAAAACGCATCCAGTCTATGGAACGTCAGCCCCATCTCATTTTGAACCGGATATTTATCACCGAGCTGGAGAAAGAACGTCGATATTATCGCTGGGATATAGACATGTCTGCACCAGTAAAGGATCGCGTCTCACATATGGCTGCGGCTCTCCGTCCCTATCTGCAAGACGAGAACTGCTTTCGAGACAGCATTCTCGGCTTCATTTTACCATCGTCGTCCCTGCACGAGAAACAGCCCGTCACAACCTACTCCTTCTTGACACATTACATCCCGCACATACCTGGTATAAAAGAGCAAGCCGTATACACCATGAAGCCGGGTATCTATTTCAAAGTCCATGGATATGGTCATTATGGTGTCATTGATACAGAAACAAAACGTACTCTGCTTGATTTTATCGAACGGAATCATATGAAAGCCGATGATCACTTCATGGTATTTCCCTTGAGTCAGTATTGGATGACAGGGCAAAGTCGATGGATCATGACCACCATGATTCGAATTGACTCTTAAAAGTAAAGCTGCTTTACACCGGAATAGCATCACAAATCAAAAAAGCAGGCACGTCACTGACGTCCTGCTTTTTTGATTGCAGCTTGAATCATCATCGCACGCATTCTTTACTTCTTCCAATGCTGCGGGATATAGACGATATTCATCCTTTCATCCGCCCCATAGTGGATCTCACAGTCCACATCATAGAGCTTCTTGATGAAATCCGGTGTCAGGAGCTTCTTCGGCGTCCCCATGCCGACCACCTTCCCGCCTTGTATCGCGATCAGTCTATCACAATACATCGCTGCGATATTCAGGTCATGCACAGCCGCAACCACGGTATGACCGAGGCTCTTCACGATATCCATGATCTGGAGCTGGTACTTGATATCGAGATGATTCGTCGGTTCATCCAGTACGAGGCACTCTGATCCCTGCGTCAGCGCACGCGCCAGGATGACGCGCTGCTGCTCGCCGCCGGAGAGCGTCGAGAAATTTCTTTCTTCGAAGCCATGGAGCCCCACGATATCCAGCGCCTCATGCGCCAATCGGTAGTCCTCTTCATTATCCCGCTCCATCATCTTCTTATGCGGCGAGCGCCCCATGAGGACGACATCGAGCACGGAGAAATCAAAATTGTAGTAATTGTGCTGCGCCACGACCGCAAGCATCAGCGCCGACTGCCGATACGACAGCTCATCCAGCGCTTTTCCGTCAAAGAGGATCTTCCCCTCGGTCGGTTTCTGCACGCGATAGACGCACTTCAGAAAAGTACTTTTCCCGCTGCCATTGGGTCCGATGATTCCCAGGAATTCTTTCGGCGAAAGGTGCAGATCGATGCCCTTTAGGATTTCCTTCTTGCCGATGAAATATTTCACCGCCTCTGCCAGTATTTCCATCAGTCATTCCCTCCAAAACCATACGTTTTCTTGATCATCAGATAGATAAAGCTCGGCGCGCCGATCATAGAAATCAGAATGCCGATAGGAAGCTCGGTGTGCGGGATGATGATGCGGCACAAGCCATCGCAGATGACGAGGAAAATCGCCCCCGTCAGCGCCGATACGGGGATCAGCCGCTTATGATCCGGCCCCGTGAACATACGAATGACATGAGGGATGATGAGTCCCACAAAGCCGATCATGCCCGCCGCGTATACCGCAAAGCCGACAATGAGTGAGGAGATCAAAAGATACCACTGGCGATAGGCATGAAGGTCTGTCCCCATGGTAATGGCCGATTCATCCCCAAGAAGCATTAAATTCAGCACGCGGCTCTGTGTCCAGAAAAAAATAACCGAAGCCATGATGATCGGTGCAATGATCGCAAGCTCTCCCCACTTGGCTCCCGCAAGACTCCCCATCATCCAGTACGCGATAGTCTGCATGCCTTCTTTATTATTCGCAAAATATACAATAAAGCTGGAAAACGCCCCGCACACCGCCGAAAGTGCCATGCCGGCAAGAAGCAGCTTCATAGAATTTGAGCGTCCCCCCAGATTCGATATGAAAAGCACCGCCAGTGAAATCGCAAAGGCGCCGATAAATGCCGCGATCCCCACAAAATTCGGCCCCAGCGAAACGCCGATGCCCAAGAGAATCGCCGACGTCGCTCCCAGTGATGCGCCGGAAGAAATGCCTAATATATAGGGATCCGCCAATGGATTCTTCACGATCGCCTGCATGATGACCCCGCACACTGCCAGCCCGCAGCCAACAAGGGACGCCAGGATCAAGCGCGGCAGACGAAGCAGCCAGACGATATCATGGACAGGCCCCTGTCCTGGCGCCGTGATAGGCTCTCCGCTGGTAAACTGCGCGAGCACCGTCTCGTAAATTTCACGAACCGGCAGCTTCACTGTCCCGATACTGAGTGCCCAAAACAGGGAGCATACGAGCAGCAAAGCGAGCACAAGCAAAAGACAGGCAAATCCGATTTCTCTAAACAGTTTCTGCATCTTACCCTCTTCTTGATCTTTATAAAAAAGTTGCAAATTTATTATACACAAAAAACATTCTCATTCACAGGAAGATCAGATCCATACTTTTTCGTTTTATTAGTAAAGACGATTCTGCTTTTCCTGAATTTCTGCCATCAATGATCGGATGCGTATCTGTAACGCTCCCGTACTGACCCCCTGATCCAGTGAGATCATCGTATATCGCTTCCCTGCCCGTTCCAGCCTCTTCTGTACAGCATCTATCGTCGTCATATCCCAGCCGCAACTGGTCGACTGCAGCTGTACAAAATGCAGATAAGGATTTGTACAGACCATTTCCGCAGTAAATAAAGCCTTCTCCCGGAAAGTAGGCGTATCATGTCCCTCATTCTGCAGCAAGTACAATCCCTCTGCAGACAGCACAGGGATGCCCAGTCCTGCCATGACAGCGGGTATACCCTTATTGATCTCGGGATCCAGCTGATAGCTTCGTCCGACCAGTACCAGGGCGTTTTTCTTTTCCCTTTCGATCCATTCCAGGACATCCCTTGTTTTCTTTCCCAAACGCGCCTTATAGCCCCGCTGTGCCTTCTCTGCTGCCGTCGTGGCGTGCCTCAAAGCATACGGTGTCACCTGCGGAAAATTCTCCCTCATGAAGGCAAGCAACGACTGATGGTCATGAAAAGAGATCTGCGGGTGATAGAATGGAATACCGGCTGCAGAAATCTGCTCCTTCATCTGCTCTGCCAATACATCCCCATAGGCTGCATGTGTCGCTTCATCAATATCCGGCTCTTCTTTCCCCCCGCTTATCACAGGCATCCAGATACCATCGGGCTTACATTGTTCCAAAAAGTACATCAGATGTCCGTGGGCCAGCCTGCAAGGATAGCAGTAAATCCCATGCGGCATGGTCACGGTACTCTTTCCAAGTGATGCTGCATCAAAAGCAGAGAGAATGACGCGATACCCAAGCGTCTGCCAAAAGACCTTCCAGTAAATCATATCTTCCCATCGCCCCAGCACCGCCGGAATACCCATTGTTTTTTCAGCTGACGGGTTTACCTTCGATGACTGCAGCAACTGGTTCTTTTCCCACTCATAGAGATTTGGCACCTTCCGAGAAACAAAATGCTCTTTCGCCAGTAGCCGTTCACCATAAGAGCATCGATTTCCTACAATAAAGCAATGTCCATTAGAAAAGGTTTTTTTCTGCAAGAGACAGTGATTCCCGCACCCCGGGCACCGGCTTGACTCCTCTCTGACACTCAGTTTTCGTATTTCATCCGCAGAAAGCATCTTCGACCGTGCAGCCTCCGGCATCCTTTTCTTCGTCAAGAGCGCCATCCCATAAGCCCCCATGATGCCGGACCCATTCGGACGAACAACCGGATGACCGACCAGTGTCTCAAAGGCACGCAGAACAGCATCATTCTGAAAGGTCCCTCCCTCTACCACGATATGCGACCCCAGTTCCTCTATCGAGTCCAGACGCATCACCCGATACAGTGCATTCTTCACGACAGAAAGACAAAGTCCGGATATCAGAGCGCCTGTGTCCACGTTTTCATTTTGCACCTGATGTACCTTGCTGTTCATCAATACGGTGCAATGATGCCCCAGATCCAGACAATATGGGGCGTGTACTGCCTTCTTCACAAATTCATCCATGGAGAGTCCCATGGACTCAGCAAAGGTTTCCAAAAACAGGCCGCAGCCGGAAGCGCAGGAACCATTCAAAACGATTTTCTGAATGCTCCCCTTTCTGACACGGATATACTTCATATCCTGTCCACCGATATCCAACAGATCTGTAACCTCCGGGCAGAAGAAACGGGCCCCCTCTAAATGCGCGATAGTTTCCACTTCCCCGGTATCGATCTGAAAGGCCTGTTTCAAAAACGCCTCTCCATAACCGGTGATGCCGGATGCGGCGATGGAAATACCCGCAGGCAGTACATCATACATAGCAAGAAGCATCGTCTTGGCCGTCTCAAGTGCGTCAGCCTCATTTTTCCTGTAATCCTCATAACAAATCTGACCCTCTTCATCCACAAGAACCAGCTTGATCGTCGTAGAGCCTGCATCCATCCCCAGCCACAATCTAGCGGGCGGCTGCGGCATCGGCCTTCGGGGAAGTCGGAAACGTTGATAATAGCATCGAAAGCTGTCATACGCTGCCATATTCGGAAAGAGTGGTTCCAGTCGTTCGGCAGACGCTTCTTGTAAATGATCCTGATCCAGCAGTCTCTTTACATCCTGCCATGCGATCGGAGCGGATTCCCGCCCCAGCAAAGCCGCTCCCCAAGCGCAATAAAGCTCCCCGTGCGTGACAGGAAGGACATCTGCCGAAGAGATTCCGATCGTCTGCAAGAAGCGGCGGCGAAGCGCCGGCATGAAAGCGAACGGGCCGCCCAGAAGCGCCAGCTTTCCCTGTATCGGCCGCCCTTTGGCCAGATCAGAAAGCACCTGATTCACCACCGCCTGGAAAATAGATGCTGCCAAATCCGCTTTACCGACGCCCTGATTCATCAGCGCCTGAATATCAGTTTTCGCATAGACCCCGCACCGGGAGGCAATGGGATAGAGATGTATCCCATTTTCTGCCAGCGCATTCAACGCCTGGATATCCACACCGAAGAACGCCGCCATATGTGCCAGAAACGTTCCCGTCCCACCTGCACATTTCCGATTTGTTCTGAGATCCATCTCGCCATTTCTCTCGAAATACATCATCCGCGCATCTTCCCCACCCAGAGAAACAGCCACATCGACCTCGGGGTGAAACCTCCGCAAGGCCTCCGTCTCTGCCTGCACTTCATCCACGAAAGGGATCTGCAGTGCCGAAGAGAACTCTGCCGCCCCCTTCCCCGTAAAAGCCAGATGCAATGCCCCCTCGCTCACTTTCGCCATCAGCTGCCGCCACAGTATTCGGAGCGTTTCCCGTACGCGATAATGATGCGGCACATACGCAGAGTGCATCAGCTGCCCCCGCCCAAAAAGCACGACCACTTTGATGGCAGCGGAACCGATATCAACTCCTACTGAGATGGACTCCATGTTGGTGACCCCTTTCTTATAAAAAACTCTCAATAGATAATTGCAGATTAGTTATCCATTGAGAGTATTTTAACATATTTTTGTTGATCTTTACGGAAATATTGGAAGCGGAATGAAATCAGATGCGATCAACATTTCCTTAGAACTTGAACTGCGCAGAGATCGCATAGGTTCTTGGTGCACCGAGGCCGATATTATTTCCACCGGCTGCATACCAGTAGTCTTTATCAAAGAGATTGTAGCACCACGCCGAAAGTGTCACCGGCTGCCTTCCGAAATGGGTATCCCAAGAAACCCCCAGATCCACCAGCGTCTGTCCGCCTGTATCGCAATGGATGCCGGTCTTTTCCGCCCTATACGCCTTTTCATCTCAGACACGATCCCACCCCTCATTCAATGGACAGGTCTTCATGCTGACAGAGTCTCCACTCTTACCCAAGAAATGGCCGCCGACAATTCCCCTTCCTGCCTGATCACACATGCTCTTTACAAAAGACTATCTCCTTCCATCCAATCCAAGTATGCGACGCTTTATTATATCCGTCATATCTGCTGCTATTGCGCAGAGTTATAACAAAATCAGCACAAGCAAAAACACCCGAAGGCTATAGCATATAGGCTACAGCCTTCGGGCGCTTTCATTTGTAAGATTTCAAGAAAGTGCTTTTCCTTCTTCCACCCAGCTTCTCAATTCATGCATTTCATCCAGAAGTTCTGTATGTGTCAGCTTTTCATGCGGTTCATACTCGATAACGATGTCTGCATCCTCGGTATATTTCCCTGCCCAATGCATGATCTGCCGAATATCTGCCGTTCCATGGTGATAGTCCAGATGCTGGTCTGCTTTGCCATCATTTTATAGCTTTCCATAAGCCATACATTTCCTTCGGATCCGATGTCCGAGGTCGCCTCGATGTTCACATACGGCCCATGAAAGGGCAAGGGACATGTCATCTGCGGGACTTTGGCCGCCAAAGCCTGCCAATAGGCTTCATCATGAGTGAATGCGGTAAATTCAATGCCGAGATCAGGATCCTCGTTGCTCTCGATCCAATCAGCAAATTCCGCAAAATGCTTCATTCCTACGATGAGATCACTGATGAAATATTTCATGACTACTCCTCCGGATACCCGATATTGGCTTCCGTCACCTTATCAAAAAATGCAGTGTATGCTGATCGACCTTCCAGCAGGCTTGAAATCTTCCCTGCAGAATATCGTCTCGCATAATGGAGATGACATCCGTTCCATTGACCGTAAAATAATATCCCACACGGCTTCCATAGTCTTCGTGATACTGAACGGTCACAGGGATACAGCCCTCTCCTGGCTCTGCCTCAGCAGGAAAATCCCGGTCGCATCCGCCAGCTGCGGAAGCGCGACGCCATAAATGCTGTCTACGAGACCCATATCCGATAAGGTGATGTAGTTCGGAACCATGGTGACGGTAAACGGAATAAAGATCGTGCGATCAGAAGAAAATACAGTACATTTTCCCCGTGAACGGAGAAAGTGTCGGCAGCTCATCAAATGCAACCTTGAGGACCGGAGTCTTGGCAATCGCTTCTTTGATAGCCGGATCCTCTACGACTTCCCGACGAGGCGGCAGGTATCCGGTATTGATGATCCACTGCTTTTATTTGTTTTCTCAAGCACGAAAAAAGCCAGCACCGTGATCGGTACTGGCTTTTAGGCTGGTGACCCAAGAGAGATTCGAACTCCCGACACCTTGATTCGTAGTCAAGTGCTCTATCCAGCTGAGCTATTGGGCCATGTGGCAGGGGCAGAGGGACTCAAACCCCCAACCTACGGTTTTGGAGACCGTTGCTCTATCAATTGCGCTATGCCCCTATCTGTTTGATGGAAGTCATCATCCATATGACTTGTATATAATAACAAATCTTTTCGGAAATTGCAAGGGGTTTTTGCAAATATTTTTGAAAAAAGATTTTGGTGCAAAGTTCAGGGGCCTCAGGAAAAATGCGCAACGAGTCCTGTGAGGGCAATGGGGTGGTGCAGTGCGTAATAAAAGCACCGCCCGATCATACAGTATTCTTCCAAACGGAAATCCCGTTGAATTTTTTGAACTTTGCACCATCACCGATTTCTACTTCTTATCCACGGAGGTGAGAAATTTTCGTGATCCGCGATTATTTAATATATGCGGTCGCTTTCAGCATGAACATGTTGTCCATCTTCTTGCCGCCCATGTCTTTGGCATTAAAGCCGTAGTTGGCTTCGATGAGGAGACCGCGCATGGGGACGAAGGAGGCTTTAGCAAGGTAGAATTTCGCGCCGCCGTATTTCTTATCCGGAGAGTCGGTGCCATTCAGTGTCGCATCGAGCTTATCCGCAAAGTAGGCCGGCATTTTTCTTCCTCTCCAGTCACTGTAGACATGCCCCATGTACTGATCGACGATGTCATTGCTGGAGCCGCCGAAGTAGGTGCCTGCCTGGCTGTAGACGTAGTCGACGCCGATGGAGAAGGACTTCGCCTTGAGGACATTCGCTTCGCCGTAATGGATGCCGTAGTTGTAGCTGTACGGACGTTCATTGTTCAGCGGAAGCTTTCTGAGGTTCTTGACGAATTCGCCCTGGACGCGAAGCATCGGGGTGACATTGTAGGAGCCGGCGAAGCCGTAGGCTTTCGCGATATGGCCGACAGGCCCGCAGGCTTTCATGCCGTAAGCATGAACTTCCCACTGACCCGGTTTCTTGTAGATATAGGAGGCGTAAGCGACCGGTACGTCTTCGTCATCGCCCCAGCCCATATGTACATTATCCATCGGGAAGTAATTGTATGCGTTTTCACCATCGAGCATCGGTGTCAGATTATTTGCGAGCTTTTTCAGTTCGGGAGATGCCTGTCCGACCATAGTATTAATCGTATTCGCAGCAGTTACGCGATCCGCCATATTGCTGCTGGATAAGCCTGCATTCAGCTGATTGTTTACTTCATTATATTTATTCGTATACGCATTCATAGCTTCTGCTTGCGAATAACCCGCTTCCAAAGCCTTCTTGTAAGCAGTCTGTCCAGCTGCTTTGCCCATGAGATCAGAGATCTCCGTATTCTTCAGGGCTACGCCACGCATCATCGGGCCGGTGTACGCGTAGTTGATATTGGTCGCACGGCCGAAGGCGAGGGTGAGGCGGCCGCCTTTCAGGTAGTCGCCGAAGGAGGCAAAGACGCCTTTGACTTCGCCGTCATAGGTGTAGCCGGTGACGCCCATCTTGACAGGGAACTGGCCGATGCCGATGAGGTTCTTGGATGGGCCGTAGGGGAGGTTTGTCGTATCCTGCTTCGGTCCGAAGTGGTAGGTGGTCCACAGGCGGTTCAGGTGGAAATCACCATCGCCGTAGCCCGTGCGGAGCTTGGTCTGGCTCTTGTCCTTCGGATCGATACGGTTCACGTCGTAGCTTTCTTTGCCATTCATGTCCAGGATGGTTTCAATCTGTCCATAGAGGTGGACGCGGTCGTTCACGGGTGTGATGGTATTTAGGCGGACGCGGGTGGAAATTTCGTTGTGCTTCTGGACATTTCCTTTGAATACATTGTCATAGCGGTCGATGCTCTGGACGCGGAGCTCGGTGATGAGGTCGGTCGCGCCACGCTTCTTTTCAAGCTCTGCGATGCGGACACCGAGGTCCTTGAGTTCATTCGCATACTGAGAGGAGAGCTTGGCGAGGGTCTCCTTCTGGGACGCATTCAGTGTGTCTTCCTTCGCCATCAGACGGGCGACGATCTGCGCGATCTCATAACGGGTGACATGCTTGTCTCCGCGGAAGGTGCCGTCCGGATAGCCGTCGATGACGCCCTCATCGGAGAGCGAGGCGACGGCCTGATAGGCCCAGTCGTCAGCAGATACGTCGGTGAATGGATTCGCTGCGCTTACGGTCACTGCGGCGCAGGCGAAGCAGGATGCAATGGCTGCTTTCAAAAAAGCGTGTTTCATGGTTCCTCTCTTCTGAAATCGGAGCCGCTTTCCCCATGGTGCGCTCTCGATTTCTCATGCAAAAATGTAATATTAAAACTTACGGATATCATGTGTATTATTTTTTATTTACAAAACTAAAACATTATAGCGTAATAAGTGGGAGAGTGTCAAGAGAGAAAGGGGTTCAGGTTGATGGGTTCAGGGTTAGCTCGTGGGGCGGCTCCGTCCACTGATTATGAAGGAAAGCTTTGTTTGAATGAGGAATTAGGAATGGTGGTGCGACGCCAGATCCTTCGACTCAGTTCTCACTGCTTTGCCTTTACATGATCGAACATCC
>ENA-ORMS01000319-ORMS01000319.1-human-gut-metagenome-genome-assembly--contig:-NODE-319-length-50720-cov-6.947222_pt1 | contig 50720 bp, 31 predicted proteins | sample MGYA00242104_ERZ508997 | MGnify/ENA primary metagenome ERZ508997 (study PRJEB26280, sample SAMEA2338704) | human gut metagenome | biome: human gut; feature: human-associated habitat; material: faeces...
AAATCATGAAGATTCAAAAGAAAATCAACCGCAGACCGAGAGAGAAAATAAACTTCGACTCCCCGAAAGATAGATTCTTTAAACACTTTTACTAATTTTGCACTTGCTGTTGGACTCTACATGCCCCCTCCACCGTCGATTTTCCAAATGATTTTCTTTTCTTTTCGCACCGCTTGCACTATCTTTGCATAAGATAGGCGGCGTCTCGGCCTAAAGATCAAACAGCGTTTGTCTTTCCGCTCTCGACTTGCACTATCTTTGCATACATACAATAAAAGGAAAAGAAACAATGAGCAAATATAACATTTTCAGATTTGCATGCGTAGTGCTGCTGTGGCTTGCACTGTGCTACATATTAATCACCAGGAGTCAGGTTGTCGACTTCCGTGTTGTCTTCGCCATCATTGCCTCCGGCATAGTTATATTCGTTCCTATTTATAAGAAATACAAACGTGGAAAAGAAAACTGATACATATCCGCTGCTGTCGAAAATAAATTCGCCTGCAGACCTGCGCAGACTGCCGGTGACAGAGTTGCCAGCCGTATGCCGGGAGTTGCGGTCGTTTCTAATCGACTCGCTGTCGGACAACCCAGGACACTTTGCATCGAGCATGGGCGCTGTGGAAATCACCGTTGCACTCCACTACGTGTTCGACACCCCTTACGACCGCGTCGTGTGGGACGTTGGACACCAAGCCTACAGCCATAAGATTCTTACCGGCCGCCGCGATGCGTTTGCCACAAACCGCAAAATGGGGGGTCTGAGCGGATTTCCGAATCCTGAGGAGAGTGAATACGACAGCTTCATTGCCGGCCACGCCTCCAATTCAATATCCGCGGCTCTCGGCATGGCGATAGCGTCGCGCATCAAGGGCGAGCCTCGCCGCAATGTAATTGCCGTGATTGGCGACGCCTCAATAGCCGGAGGCTTGGCGTTTGAGGGACTCAACAACGCAGCCGCATCCAAGAGCAACCTGCTCATCGTGCTGAACGACAACGATATGGCAATCGCCAACAATGTCGGGTCGCTCAACAAATACCTGGTGAACATCACCACATCGAAAAGCTACAACACGCTGCGCTACAAGGTGTATCGATTCTTCCGCAAGTTCCATCTTATAACTGAGAGTCACCGCGGAATAATACTTAGGTTCAACAACAGTCTGAAATCACTGATTTCACGACAACAAAACATATTCGAGGGGTTGAACATACGCTATTTCGGGCCATACGACGGACACGACGTCGTCCGCCTGGTGCGTGTGTTTTCCGACCTCAAGGCGATGGACGGCCCGATACTGCTCCATCTGCGCACGGTGAAGGGCAAAGGCTACGCCCCCGCCGAAGAGAATCCATGCTTATGGCATGCTCCCGGCAAATTCAACAAAGAGACCGGCGACTTGATAAAGTCGGCCGACGACGGACGTCTGAAATACCAGGACGTGTTTGGAAAGACGCTGGTGGAACTGGCTGAGAAAAACCAAGCCATTGTGGGCATAACAGCCGCCATGCCGACCGGATGCTCGATGACGTTCATGCAGGAACGGTTCCCCAAACGCACGTTCGACGTGGGCATCTCCGAGGGGCATGCCGTGACATTCTCCGGCGGACTGGCCAAAGACGGCGCCCACCCGTTCTGCTGCATCTACTCAACCTTCCTGCAGCGGGGCTTTGACGAGATTATCCACGACGTGGCAATCCAAAACCTCCCTGTCACTTTCTGCATCGACCGTGCCGGCATCGTCGGCGAGGACGGCGTTACCCATCACGGACAATTCGACCTCGCATACCTGCGCGAGATTCCCAATATGACAATCGCCTCGCCTCTCGACGAGCATGCGTTGCGCAACCTGATGTTCACCGCCCAAAACGGCGACCACGGCCCATTTGCCATCCGCTATCCGCGCGGCAAATGCGAGCATACCGACTGGCAAAGCGAGATGCAGGAAATCAGCATCGGCAAGGGAAGAATGCTTAAAAACGGCAACGACATCGCCGTGCTGTCGCTCGGCCCCATCGGCAACGATGCGGCAAGAGCCATCGACGCCGCCGAGAAAGACGGCATAAGCGCAGCCCACTACGACATGGTGTTTCTGAAGCCTCTCGACGAAGAGCTGGTAAAGGATGTGGCGTCAAGGTTCAAGCATATCATCACCGTTGAAGACGGCTGCATCACCGGCGGTCTCGGCACCGCCGTGATGGAATGCGTCAACAAGAACGGACTGCAGTCCATCGTACACCGCGTCGGCATCCCCGACAAGTTTGTGAAGCAAGGCACTGTGGCACAGCTTTACAAACAGTGCGGTATGGACAGTGAGAGCATTAAAGAATTAATCATAAGCTTAGCAGGAGACAGCAAGAAATGAAAATAGTCATTGCAGGCGCAGGCGAAGTTGGCACACACCTGGCGAAACTGCTTTCAAAAGAAGGCCTCGACATAATTCTGATTGACAACGATGAGAACAAACTGCACGCCATCGATGCCAACTACAATCTTATGACAATGACCGGAAGCCCTACCGCTTTCAAAGTGCTGAAAAATGCCAAAGTAGACAAATGCGACCTGTTTATCGCCGTAACGCCATTCGAGACGCGCAACATCGTGTCGTGCTCGTTTGCCAAGAAACTCGGAGCACGGAAAACGGTGGCACGCATCGACAACTATGAGTTTCTGAAACCCGAGTATCAGCAATATTTTGCCGAGATGGGCGTTGACGACCTGATTTATCCGGAAAATTTCGCCTCTCTCGAAATCAGAACCGCGCTGCAGCACTCCTGGGCGCGCAACTGGTTTGAGCTTTACAATGGCGAGCTGATACTGACCGGCATAAAACTGCGCGAGAACTGCCAAATCGTAGGAATGAAGCTCAAAGACCTGGCAATGGAGGGACATCCGTTTCACATCTGCGCAATCAGACGCCAGCACGAAACCATCATTCCGCGAGGCGACGACCATTTGGAACTCAACGACATAGCCTACTTCATCTATCAGCCCGACAGCATGAAATACATCATGCAGATATGCGGCAAGCAGGAGAAATCAATAAAGAAAATTCTAATCATGGGAGGAAGCCGCATTGGTGTGCAACTTGCCAACATGCTCGACGACTCCTATAAGATAAAATTCATTGAAAACGACCGCGAGAAATGCTACAAACTCGTTGAGCGGATTCCCGCCTACTGCTCGGTGGCAAACGGCGACGCACGCGACATCGACCTGCTGCGCGAAGAAGGAATAGCCGACTACGACGCCTTCATCGCACTCACCGACAGCTCGGAGACAAACATCCTTGCCTGCCTGACGGCAAAAGAGTTCGGTGTCTGGAAATCGATAGCCGAGGTTGAAAACATCCAGTTTATCGCCGAAGCAGAGAACTTGAACATCGGCACCGTAATCAACAAGAAACTGCTTGCCTCGAGCAAAATTTTCCAAATTCTGCTCGATTTCGACTCGTCAAACGCCAAATGCCTGGCACTTGCCGATGCCGAAGTGGCTGAAATCACGGCAAGCGAGAAGTCGAAAATAACCAAAGCGCCAGTAAAGGACCTGAAACTGTCGCACGACATGACCATCGGCGGACTGACACGCAACGGACGCGGAATGCTCGTAAACGGCCAGACTCAGATTCAGCCTGGCGACCACGTGTTGGTGTTCTGCCTGTCGGGCGCCATCCACAAAATCGAAAAGATGTTTCATTGACAACAGATGATGATATTCGCAAAAAACAATAATCTAAACTTTGCCGTGGTGGTAAAACTGCTCGGAATGCTGCTGCTCATAGAAGCCGCATTCATGCTTCCGTCAGCAATCGTCAGTTTCGCCTACCACGAAACCGCGGCAATGTGGAGTTTCATCTACTCCATCGCCATCACCGTCGGAGCCGGAGCGTTGGGCTTCCTGCTCCCCGTAAGAAACCACGATATGGGCAGACGGGAAGGCTTTCTGCTCACCAGCCTCACATGGGTGGTGTTTTCATTCTTCGGCATGCTGCCGTTCATCTTCGACCCGTGCGGGCTGCCTGTTCCAGACGCCTTCTTCGAAACAATGTCGGGACTCACCACCACCGGAGCATCGACAATGGAATCGGTTGAAAACCAGTCGCACGGCATTCTTCTATGGCGTTCCGTCACCCATTTCATCGGCGGTATGGGAATCATCCTGTTCACGCTTGCCGTCATCCCTATGCTCAACAAACAGAGCGGACTGCAGCTTTTCAACGCCGAGGTGACCGGTCTGACACACGAGAAAATCCGTCCACGCATCAGCAACACCGCGAAAACCCTGTGGACAATCTACATCGCGCTCAACATCATCTTGATTATACTGCTATGGGCAGGGCCAATGAACCTGTTTGAGGCAATATGTCATGGAATGTCGACAATCGCCACCGGAGGATTCTCCACCCGCGACAGCAGCATCGCCGACTTCAACTCCAATTACATAAAAATCGTGATGACGATTTTCATGTTTATCGCCGGCATCAGCTTCAGCCTCATCTACCGCGTTTCGAAAGGCGACTTCAAAAGCCTGATAAAAAACGACGTGGCACGCTGGTATTTCTTCATTGCCATAGGCGCGGCAGCGGCGATTACAGCCATCGAATACGTCCAAAGCGACGAACCGCTGAGCCAGCTTGTCGTCGACATCCCGTTTCAAACCATCTCCGACATCACATCCTCAGGCTTCAACGCCACCGACATAAACCTGTGGCACCACGGTTCGATAATGATTGTCATAGCCCTGATGATGATTGGAGCCTGCGCAGGATCGACCACCGGCGGTATCAAAATCGACCGTTTGGTGCTGATTGTGAAGAATCTAAAGAACGAGATGTACCGCATACTTTTTCCCAACGCAATCAATCCAGTGCGCGTCAACGGCAAAGTGCTGTCAAACGACATGACCGCCAAAGTGTGCGCCTTTCTGCTGCTCTTCGCGCTGTCGCTGTTTGTCGGCTCTCTGGCTCTGTCATTGTCGGGCATCAATCTGTTTGACGCCATCTTCACATCCATGTCGTGCCTGAGCAACAACGGACTCGGCTATGGATTCACCGGACAGAATTTCGCCGACATCAACCCATACGGGAAGTGGGTGCTTTCATTCATTATGCTTGTAGGCCGTCTGGAGTTCTCCGCAGTGATGATTTTATTGACCAAAGCATTTTGGAGTAAGTAGCATTTTTAGTATTTTTGTAGATACTTTTTCAAACAATTAAACAATCATACAGTGAGCTTAAATACAGAAGATTACAGAGGCCCTGTCTACGGCAATCAAGAGCAAGAGATGGTTGAAGTGGAAGGCACGCCTTTAAACATACCGGGGAACAAAGACAAAGAAAAGAAACGCAACCGGAAACAAAAGCAGAAAAGCAGCGGAGAGAATCCTATTGTAGCCTTCTTCACCGACAAGCGTTTCCGCATTGTGTTTGGAACAATACTCATGCTGTCTGCCATCTTTCTGCTCATCAGCGGAATCTCTTATTTCGCATATGGCGCGGCAGACCAAAGCCTCGTGACGGCACATCCGATTCTTGCCAATGCCGAGAGCAACAACATCAAGAACTATGGCGGTCCGTTAGGCGCGTTCCTGTCGGAATTCTTCTTCAACCAGGGCTTCGGCATCGGTACGTTCTTCCTGATATACATGCTTGCCGCCCTGTCGTTGAAAGTGTTCGGAAAATACAAATACCGCGCATCGTCGACCATACTAATCTCGATGGTGGCTATGGTCACCGTCTCCAGTCTGTTCGGTTTTCTTGACGTAGAGATGGGGAGCCTCACATTCTTTGCCGTCGGAGGCGCTCACGGACACTATCTCAACCAATTCTGCGAGAGCGTAGCCGGTCCGTTCGGATGCATCGCGCTCAACATCCTGCTGCTGGTCATTCTGATTGCGCTGACCATCAATTCGCTGACCCACGTCTACCGGTACGTCAAGGAGTTTATCGCCAACTACCGACTGAAGCAACTGCAGAAGAAACACGAGCAGGAGATTGAACGACGCAACACGTTCGACGAGTCGGACAACGAAAAGGAACCGGAAGAAAAAGCGGCACCCAAAAAAGAGCATCGCGGCATCGCATTCAAGCACGACGACGTAGAAGTGGTTGAATGCGAGCCTAAAGCCGAAGTGTTTGAGGCTGTTGCCGAGCCAGAGACACCATCCGCCGCTCCAGTAATCACCGACCAGCCCCGACCAGCCGAAGCCCCTGCCGAGGCCGTAGAGATGAAAGAGATAGAAAAAGCCGACAACATTGCAGAAAAGCCTTTTGACCCTACCGCAGAATTGTCGAAATACAAATTTCCTCCCACATCATTGCTGCGCGACATCCCCGACACCGGAAAAAGTGTCGACGTAGACGAGCAGGAAGAGAACAAAGCCACAATCACAAAAACGCTAAGCGATTACGGTATTGAGATACGCAGCATCGAAGTGTGTGTAGGTCCCACCGTAACCCTCTATGAGATTATCCCGGCAGAGGGCGTGCGCATCTCAAAAATCAAGAATCTCGAGGACGACATCGCACTGAGCTTGTCGGCCCTCGGCATACGCATCATCGCCCCTATCCCAGGCAAAGGCACTATCGGCATCGAGGTGCCGAACAAAGACAAACGCACCGTGTCGATGCGCGACGTAATCGAGTCAAAGAAGTTTCAAGACTGCAAATACGAGCTGCCTATAGCCATGGGATGCACAATCTCAAACGACGTGTTTATCGCCGACCTGGCAAAAATGCCGCATATCCTCGTGGCAGGCGCCACGGGTATGGGTAAATCGGTGGGATTGAACGCAATCGTGACCTCGCTGCTCTACAAAAAGCACCCGTCGGAACTCAAATTCGTGATGATAGACCCGAAGATGGTGGAATTCAGCATGTACTCAAAACTTGAGTACCACTACATTGCAAAAATGGAGGGCGAGGACGAATGCATCGTGACCGACATGAACAAGGCAGTGGCAACACTGAAGTCGCTCGTGGCAGAGATGGAAAACCGTCTGCTGTTGCTGCGCGACGCCAACGTGCGCAACATCAAGGAATACAACACCAAATTCATCCAACGCCGGCTCAACCCGGAGAAAGGGCACAAATTCATGCCCTACATCGTGGTTATCATCGATGAGCTTGCCGATTTGATTATGAACATCGGCCGCAAGGAGGTCGAGATTCCAATCTCACGCATCACGCAAAAGGCGCGAGCCGTGGGAATCCACATGATTCTCGCCACTCAGCGACCGTCGACCGACATCATCACAGGCGTAATCAAAGCCAACTGTCCAGGACGAATCGCGTTCCGCGTGACACAGATGGTTGACTCGCGCACAATCCTCGACCGCTCAGGCGCACAGCAGCTTATCGGCCGTGGCGATATGCTCATCAGCTACAACAACGAGATTACACGTGTGCAGTGCGCATTTGTCGACACTCCGGAAGTCGAGGCGATAGCAAACTATATTGACGAGCAAGTTGGTTTTGACAGCGCATACATGCTGCCAGAGTACACACCCGACATGGAAGGCGGAAACAATTCCGGCGGTCAAGGCGGAGGACTCGGCTCGATAAGCGACCGCGACTCACTGTTTGAGGAGGTGGCAAAACAACTCGTAAACGGCGAGCTCAACCCATCGACATCAGGCATACAGCGGCGGTATTCCATCGGCTACAACCGCGCCGGACGGCTTATGGACCAGCTGGAGGCTGCCGGCATTGTCAGCGCAAGCCAGGGAGGCAAGCCGCGCCAAGTGCTGATGGACCCGATAAACCTGCAGAGTCTGCTGGACAATTAATTAACAAACAAACGACAATGAAAAAATTTATTTTACTTGCAATATTGGCTATTGCCTCGCTCTCCGCCGCTGCGGGAACGGGCGACGCCGTTTTCAACAAAGCCATCGCGGCATACAAAGCCGCCAAGGGCATCGCCGTGAAATATTCGATGACAGGAGCCGTGGGCAACTCGTCGGGCGAAATAATAATGCAGGGCAACAAATTCTGCATCACGGCCTCAAACATGATTTGCTGGTACAACGGAAAGACTCAATGGAGCTACTCCACCATGAGCAACGAAGTGAGCATAATGGAGCCCACGGCAAGCGAGCTGCAGGTGGTGAATCCGTTCTCCGTAATCAGCAATTTCCAGACAGCCTACACGGCAACGCTGATGAAAGGCAACGCCAGCAGCAACATCGTGCAACTGAAACCCAAGAACGCACGCACATCGCAGTTCAGCCAAGTGGTGGTGACCATAGCCAAAAAGACCAATCTCCCATTGAAGATTGTAGCCACAATGCGCGACAAATCGAAAATATCCATCACCCTAAGCGGCTACCGGACAGGGGGCAACTTCCCGGCGTCCACTTTCGTCTACAACAAAAAATATGTCCCGGCAGGCACCCAAGTGGTCGACCTCCGATAAACTTAAAGCATCATAACAATGGAAAATATATCGACAAAATGCCTGATAATAGGCTCAGGACCCGCTGGATACACCGCAGCAATCTACGCCTCGCGCGCAAACCTCTCTCCTATCCTCTTCGAAGGCATGCAGCCTGGCGGACAGCTGACCACGACAAGCGAGATTGAGAATTTTCCGGGCTATCCGGAAGGAATCGGCGGTTTTGAAATGATGGACGAACTGCGCCAACAGGCCGAACGCTTCGGCACCGACGTGCGCGACGGAGAAATCACATCCGTCGACTTTTCAAAACGCCCGTTTACAGCCACAACCGACGACGGCACGGCGATAAAAGCCGACACCGTAATCATTGCCACTGGCGCGTCGGCAAAATATCTCGGCATCGACGACGAGCAGCGTTATGCCGGACGCGGTGTGTCGGCATGCGCCACCTGCGACGGTTTCTTCTACCGCAAAAAGACTGTCGCCGTAGTGGGCGGAGGTGACACGGCATGCGAGGAAGCCTCATATCTGAGCAACCTTGCAGACAAAGTGTATATGATCGTGCGCAAGGACTACCTGCGGGCATCGAAAGTGATGCAGCGGCGCGTTATGGAAAATCAGAAAATCGAAATCTTTTTCAACACAAACACCGTCGGACTTTTCGGCGACGCCAAAGTGGAAGGCGCGCATCTTGTGCGCTTTAAAGGCACTGACCGTGAAGAAACCTTCGACATTGCCATCGACGGATTCTTCCTCGGCATCGGACACCGCCCGAACACCGACATCTTCGCCAACCAAATTGCCCTTGACGAACAAGGCTACATCAAGACCGACGGAGTGACCACCGCCACAAACATCCCGGGAGTGTTTGCCGCCGGCGACGTAGCCGACCCCCGCTACCGACAGGCCATCACATCTGCCGGAATGGGATGCAAAGCCGCCCTCGACGCCGAGCGTTTCCTTGTGGAACAAGAATAACGCACAACGAGGAAAAACGCAATTTCTTGTGCTGCCAAATAAAAAAATATGAAAAAAATTTCTTTTTTCCCATAAAAGAGTTTACCTTTGTCGCTACAACTGATAAAAAAAACAATATTTGCAAACCATTAAAAGAAATTGCCTATCGAATCTACATTACTCGTTATTAACAAAATACTGATTAATGGAAGATCTTAATCTGCTTTCGGACGAGACGTTGGTCTCTCTGTTTGCAAAAGGAGAAAACTCCGCGTTCGATGAGTTGTTGCAACGTCATCAGAACCGCATCTTTTCATACATACTGAATATTGTCAAAGATAAAGAATTGGCAGACGACTTGTTTCAAGAAACGTTTGTCAAAGCCATTGTCACAATAAAGCAAGGCCGCTACACCGAGAACGGCAAGTTCTTGGCGTGGATTATGCGCATTGCCCACAACCTCACCATCGACTTCTTCCGCCAGGAAAAACAGATGGCGCAGGTGTCGTGCGACAACGAGGACATAGACATCCTCAACCGCAAGGAGCTAAGCGAAGAAACAATTGAGGACTCAATCGTCCGCCATCAGATTCTCGCCGACGTGAAAGTGCTTGTGCAATCGTTGCCGGAACTGCAGCGCGAAGTGCTTGAGATGCGCTACTATCTCAACATGAGCTTCAAGGAAATCGCCGACGCGACAGGTGTGAGCATCAACACCGCCCTCGGACGTATGCGCTACGCAATCCTCAACCTCCGCCGCATTGCCAACGAGCACCACATCTCTTTGTCGGTGTAACAGACATAACAACAAAAGGGAAGCCGCTGCCAGCAAAATCGCTGACAGCGGCTTGTCGTTTTCATTCAAAAGCAGTACAACGTGCGACATCTGCCTATAGAAACAGGTATTGTAAGAATTTATCCCTTTTTTCCTATAAAATGTGATATTTTTATATTATTTTTGTGAAATAAGCAGAAAATCAATACAGTAACATAAACCAAAAGCAATGAAAAAGATTATTACCTCTTGTCTCGCAATGGCGGCTCTTGCTGTCGGTGTCGCTACGACATTGGCTCAGCAGCAACGAGTTACGACAACAAAACAGAAGGTAGGGCAGCGCATTGAGACGCGCGGACAGGCGTCGTCGCGCCTTGCAAGTCTTCGCCCCTCGGTGGCTTTCGCGGTTACGCAACCGGAAAAGTCGGCGGTGACGTCGGTGGTTGTGCCGGGAGCAAACACAATGTTCGGCGGACTGATGGTCTACAGTGACAAATGGCAGACGTCGGAGTCAACCCCCGGCGTTGTGTCGATTCAAGCCCGTGAAGGCGGAGCAATCTCTATGGTGCATTCCAACAAAGATATGCTCAATGTCAAGTCGGCTGTGAAAGTCAACAACATCGTCTATGCCACGGCAATGAACTTGAGCACATACAAAATCTACGTGCAGGAATATTCAGCCACTTCGTGGACATGCACACGCAACGAGGAGACCGACATGGTCAACCTCGCCTCGTCGCTTGCCTGCGATCCTACCACGGGCAAGATTTACGGCTCTTTCTTCAATACTGAAACAGAATACTGGGACCGTTTCTGCTCCTACAGCACATCGCTCGGCGAGGCTACCGACATAGCCAATATGGATCGCGACGTGCATGCGTTGGCGTTCAACTCCGAAGGAGAGCTTTACGGCATCTGGGGCGCCACTGGCTGGCTCGTGAAGATTGACAAGAAAACAGGCTCCTATGTCCAAGTGGGCAAGACGGGGCTGCATCCTATAAGCGTTGACGACTATGGCGTCAACTCGCTTGCGTTCGGCAACGACGGCGCACTCTATTGGTCGGCTACATATCAAGGCGTAAACTCGAAAGACATGCGTGGCGGCTTGTTCAAGATTGACACGGCTACAGGCAAGGCCACCAAGGTGATGGACTATCCCAACAACGAAGGCATAGCCGGACTGTTTGCCATGGCCGACAAGGTGCCCGATGCCGCGCCCGACGCAGTTACGGACATCAACGTGAACTTCACCGCTGATTTTGCCAACACGGCAACAATCAGTTTCACCGCTCCGACGAAAACCGTCAACGGCGCTTCGCTAACCGATCCTATAATGGCAATTGTAAACATCAACGGCACGCAGGCGGCAGTGGTGGAAAACATCCAGCCAGGCACTGTCGCAACGACTCCGGTGCTTACGCTTGCCGAAGGATTGCAGAACATCGAAATCATCTCTGCCAACACCACCGCACAAGGCAACAAAGCATCGGCTACAACTTGGGTTGGCGAAGACATCCCGGCGGCGGCTACCGACGTGGTGCTCGTGAACGAAGACGGCAAACCGCATTTGACATGGGCGGCTCCGACAACAGGATTGAACGGAGGCAAGTTCAAAGCCTCGGAACTGCGCTACAAGATTGTGCGCTATCCAGGTGCCGACGTGGTGGCGGAGGCATGCGCAGAAACTCAGTTTACCGACAACAATGTGCCCGGCACAATGAAGTCGGCATACTATGAGGTGTCCGCCTACACAGGCAAGGGAGCCAGCGCTCCAGCAGCGTCCAACAAGATTGCTGTTGGCGACGGCTACGTCGTGCCTTTCGTCGAAGGATTCAACACACAGGATGATTTCGACGTGTGGACAATAATCGACAACAACGACGGTTCGAAATGGGAGTACAAATCACAATCGTTGTTCTACAATTACAACAACGACTATATTCCTGGCGACGATTGGGCTATAAGTCCGCAAATCGCCCTTAGAAAAGGTGTAAGCTACAAGCTGACGTTCGACGCCAAGTCGTCGGCACATAAAAATTATGTTGAAAATTTCAAAGCAGCAATCGGCAACAGCCCACAACCTGCGTCGATGAAGACGATCAAGGACTATCCAAATTTCCAACAGACAAAATTTGAGAAGCAGTCCGTGATATTCTCGGTTGAGGAAGACGGATATTACTACCTGGGCTTCTACTGCTACAGCGACGGCAAAAAAGGCTGGTCGTTGACCATCGACAACGTGGGCGTGGCCGAGGTAAGCAACAATGTCCCGGGAACTGTAGGCAACCTGACAGTCGCCCCCGCCCCGCTCGGCGCGCTTAAAGCCACCGTGGCATTCAACGCCCCCACTGCCGACGCACAAGGCACGGCTCTCGACGCAGCGGTTAAAATCAACGTTTATCGCGACGGAACGCTCGTCCGCACATTTGCCGAGGCTCAGCCAGGCGAAGCACTGTCGTGGCTTGACGAAGGCGTGCCAGAAAGCGGCATCCACACCTACAGAGTGGTGGCGTCGAACGCTGCCGGAGAAGGTGCGGAGGCTAAGGCAGAGGCATTTGTGGGAGTCGATGTGCCGGGAGCGGCAGGCAACGTGACGCTCCACGACGTCGACGGCAAGGCAGTGGTTTCATGGACAGCACCTACGGTTGGCTCCCGCGGCGGATGGTTTGACCCGTCGACGGTCAGCTACCGCGTGCTGCGCAGCGACGGTCAGGTTGTGGCAGAAGGCTACACTTCAACAACGTTTACCGATGCCGAATTGCCCGCAAGCACAAGTCAGCAACTTATTTACTACGTCATCACAACCTATGGCGGCAATGCTAAAGGCGACTATGCCGTGACACCCTATTGCGTGTTCGGCAATCCGTATGCTGCGCCTCTCACCGAAGGTTTCGCCGGATCGGATATGGCTTACTACCCGTGGCTTACGGAATCGGACGCCGACGTGCATCAGAGCTGGACTCTTCAGGACAACGGAACAAACCCGTCAACCGCCGACCAGAATGGCGACAAGGGATTGGCCACATTCCACAGCATTGGAGAAAAGTCCGGCATCCACACATCGTTCTCTTCTCCGAAAATCAGCATTGCGGCGCTCGACCATCCTGCCGTAAGTTTCTGGATGTACCACAGCTACGACAGCAATGTGACAACGCCCGAAAGTATCGAGGTGAAAGTGATGGCCGACGGAGGCGAATGGCAAGCCGTGGACGGCGCGAAATGGATGCGCGACAACGGCTCTACCGGCTGGCGTCGACACATAGTTGACCTCAGCGCGTTCAAAAGCAGCAAATATGTGCGCATAGCTTTTGTAGGCACTACAGCAGGAGGAATGGACGTGCATCTCGACAACATCACAGTTGACAATATGTTTGAGACTGATGCCGAACTCACCAATATCGCCGGACCGACCAAAATAGCATCCGGTGAACTTGCTGAATATGACGTGAAGGTGACAAATGCGGGCTTGACCGACCTTGCCGACATCAAGGTTGTGCTCAACGATGCCTCTGGGACACAACTTGCAGAAACTACAATAGCGCAGCTGAAAGCCGATGCGCAGGTTATGGTAACTCTGCCTGTTGCACATCAAGCAAAAGGCTCTATCCCCGTAACAGCCGTTGTCGCGGCTGCCGATGCGAATGCCGCCAACAACACGAAGACAATCACAACCAAAGTTGTCGACCCGGTAATCCCCGTTCCACAGTCGCTTGACTGCACCAAGACAGCCGACGGACTCCGCCTGTCGTGGCAGTCGCCATGGACAAAGGGTTCGGTGACCGACGACATCGAAAGCTACAAGGATTGGGCAATCGACAACGTGGGCGACTGGACAATGGCCGACCTCGACCACGACGTGACATACTATATCAACAAAGATCTTGGCGAATATGACAATGCCTCGTCGCCAAAGGCGTTCCAAGTCTGCAATGCCAACACTCTCGGCATCGACATCTGGGACGAGGGCAAACCTCATTCCGGAAATAAAATGCTGATGGCTATGGCTGGTGTGAAATATGTGAACAACGACTGGCTGATTTCTCCGCGCCTGAACGGCGACGAGCAGACAATCTCGTTCTTCGCACGCTCGTTTACGCTTGAGAACCAGCAGCCTGAGCGCATGCGCGTGCTTTACTCAACCACCGACACCGACCCTGCCAACTTCACTAAAATCCACGCAGCCGACTATCTTGAATTGTCGGGCGAATGGGCAGAATTCCGTTACGTCGTGCCGCAAGGAGCGCGCTATTTCGCAGTCAACTGCGTCAGCGACAGCGGTTTCGCAATGTTTGTCGACGACTTGTCGTTCAACGACCTCACCGTTCCGCAACTGAAACTGAAGGAATATGAGGTTTATCGCAACGGTGTGTTGCTCGGCAAAACTTCGGCCACTGAAATCACCGATCCGGAAGTGGTTGACGGCACAGTCTACACCGTACGAGCCATCTTTGACAAAACGGAGAGTGATTTGAGCGAAAGCATCACGTACGATGAAAGTGCCGTGGGCGAAATGACGGCAGACGCCATACGTGTGGCAACAACCAAAGGCGAGATAATCGTGATTGGCGCCGAAGGCAAGCGAGTGGCAGCTGCCTCAGCCGACGGACGCATGTTGCTGAACGCTGTTGCCGAATCCAACCGCGTCAGCATCCCTGCCACGGCTGGTGTATATGTGGTCACTGTAGACGGCAAATCAGTGAAAGCGATAGTCAGGTAACTACTCATTGACAGGACTATAATCCACGGCGGGCTGTGTCAATTGGCGCAGCCCGCCGTTTTTCGCATATTGCCCCATATTTGAAACTTTCTCTCCAAAAAGAAAGTTTTTCTCAGGATTTATTCGCATCTTTGTTATGCCTGTAGTTTAATTTTCCTGTCAGCTTACGCAACGCAGAGACAAGAGAATTATTCCAGCACGGCGAGTTGCCAACCAACAGTTACAAAAAAAACGATATTGAATGATCAACAGCTTCCAAGACGCAAAAAGACTTCTCCTCACAGCGGAAAAAGCTTTCAACGACAAGGCTTATCAACAGTCTGCCGAAATCGTTGAAGACGTGGCACGCTACGTCGCCTATCAAAGCGACGGACTCACAGCCGGTCAGAAAGCCGAACTCACACAGATTGTAAAACAAGCCATCGGCCGCTTCACGTTTTGCCCCGACGAATGCGTTTGGGAAGAAACCAGCGCCCTTATGGACCTATTAAGAGATTAACTATGGGATATCTTGTAATTTGCCCCACATGCGGTGGGAAAATGAGTGTAAATGCCGACCGATGCCCTCATTGCGGCGAGACCGAATTCTTCAAATATGCAGCCCGCACCCGCGTAGTCGGCTCCAAGCCGTGCAGGCACTGCGAGGCTACGGGACTCGTCTGGCGATATGACGCCACAGCAATGTCTTACAATCCCGGAGGAATGCATGGCGCATACAACGTGCTCCCCGGACAATTCAAAATAAAAATAGGCAATGACACATTCGTTATCGAGGACGTCAAGCCAGAGATGCGCAGCAGATTTGAGACATGCATCCACAACCATGACTACGAAATAACGTTCATACGAAAAGCTCTCCACTCCATAAAATACGACCAGGACGCCTGCCCCGAATGCAACGGCAATGGAAAAATCAACGATGTGGTCAAAGAATATTCGCGTATAGACCTCCGCAAAAAAGGTATTTGAGAAACGTGAAAGCGTACCCCAGGACTCAGCCCAGGGCACGCTTTCACTATATAAATTATTATGTTTTAGCCGAATATCAGCACAACAAGCTGCGCCGTGATGACACGCATGAACATCGACAACGGATAGACCGTAGAGTATGCCACGGCAGGCGCGTCGTTGTTTGCCACCTTGTTGGAGTATGCCAATGCAGGAGGATCGGTATAGCTTCCCGACATTATACCAAGAATCGACAGGTAGTTGAACTTGAACTTGGCGCGGGCAATGAAACTCATAATAATCTGCGGAATCACCGTTATAAGGAATCCCCAGAACACCCACATCAAGCCTTGAGCGTTAAACACCGTCTCGGCAAATTTCTCACCTGCGCCCAATCCCACTGACGCAAGGAATAGGCAGATGCCCACTTCGCGCAGCATGAGGCTCGCGCTTGTCGATGTGTAGGTGACGAGTTTGAATTTATATCCGAAACGGCTCAACAGGATAGCCACCACCAGCGGACCTCCGGCAAGACCGAGCTTCATCGACGCCGACATTCCCGGGATGGCGAAAGGAATTGAACCGACAATGATACCGATGAATATGCCGATAAACATTGTCACCATATTCGGTTCGTGCAGGCGTTTCATCGAGTTGCCAAGGCGTGTGGCAAGACGCTCGATGTGGCTCGGGTCGCCCACCACGGTGATGCGGTCGCCCACCTGCAGTTTCAAGTTGGGATTGGCAAGGAGGTCGAGACCGGCACGGTTTACGCGCGTTGCGTTGAGGTTGTAGCCGTTGTGCAGACGGAGCGAGCCGAGCGTGCGTCCGTTATAGTGGCTTTTTGTCACGAGTATGCGTCGCGAAACCACATTGCTCTGCGACTCTGCCTCCCATTCCATGTCGACTACCGGACCGATTACCATCTGGAATGCCGACTCGTCTTGTATTGAGCATACAGTGAGCAGAAGGTCGCCCTTTGACACCACTGTTTTCGATGAAGGAATAATCACTTCGCCAGTTTCTTTTACCTTCATTCGCGACACAACGAAGTCGTGGTCGATAACCATGTGCAGCTCACCGATGGTTTTTCCATCTATACGATGGTTCTCAACTTGGAATGTTACGACATAAGGTTTCAAAGTGCTGTCTTCGTTTTCGTCCTCAATTTCTTTCTGTTCTTTCTCAATCTTCACGCGGAACACCGCCTTCAGCAGAATCATTGACAGGATGATGCCTACAACACCCAGCGGATAAGCGGCGGCATAACCCATCGAGAGGTCTTCTGCCGTGCCTGCCGTTGCGGGGTCGAGCGTGTCGAGCGCCTGCTGCGCCGCACCAAGACCTGGAGTGTTGGTCACCGCACCGGAAAGGATACCAACGATCTGCGCAATTTTCACGTCGCAAGTGTAGTAAATCACCAATGCCACTGCCACGTTGAGCAGCACCACCATCACCGCAAGCATATTCATGAACTCCGCCTTTCTTGAACGAGGAGAAGAAACCAGGGCCCACCTGCATACCGATTGAGAACACAAACAATATCAATCCGAAATCACGGATGAAATTGAGCAGTGTCGCATTGGCTATTGAGAAGCCGAAATGCGACATCACGATGCCTACAAACAGAACGAATGTGACACCCAGAGAAATCCCGAAGAACTTAATCTTGCCCAGCAGCACGCCCAACGCTATCACCAGCGAATAGACCACCACATCATGGGCAATCGAGCTTTCCGTAAACAACGATACTATCCAATCCATCTATTTTTTTGGTTTACTATTTTCAAGTTGCAAAATTACTGTTTTTTTTCCATATTCATTCCCTTTTCATCCACTTTTGTTGCTCTACAACATAATTTTTGAGCAAATTTATTACACACTTCAGCAAAATCTGTGTAATTTTACAGCATTTTCCGTGATTTTTCTATCAAAATATCACAAAATATGCCTTTTTAGTAAAAAATATTTGGTTATTTCAGATATTCTCAATACATTTGCAATCGAAAACAAAGAAAGAATTATGATATATAAGAACAACATATCAGCGGTCGGACTAATTTGCCTATCTTCAGTCGTCATTATTTGCAAAGCAAATGAGGAGCGGTAGCCGACGCGTTGTTGTTTTTATATAACCAACTTACAGCGACCTTTCCTCAACATGAAGAAAGGTCGATTTTTTTATATATAAGATTATGAGCAAACCATTGAGAAGTGCGCAGTGCACACAGGGACGCCGCATGGCGGGAGCAAGGGCTTTGTGGAGAGCCAACGGAATGAAGGAGGAGCAGATAGGCAAGCCAGTGATTGCCGTTGTCAACTCGTTCACCCAGTTTGTGCCCGGGCACACGCACCTGCACGAAATCGGACAGTTTGTAAAACAAGAGATTGAGAAACTTGGATGTTTCGCAGCCGAGTTCAACACGATAGCCATCGACGACGGCATCGCCATGGGGCATGACGGTATGCTCTACTCCCTGCCGTCGCGCGACTTGATAGCCGACAGCGTTGAATATATGGTCAATGCCCACAAGGCCGACGCGATGGTGTGTATCAGCAACTGCGACAAGATAACTCCGGGAATGCTCATGGCAGCCATGCGGTTGAACATCCCTGCGATATTCGTGTCGGGAGGCCCGATGGAGGCAGGCCACCTCGGCAACCGTCCGCTCGACCTGATTGACGTGATGATCGACTCCGCCGACACAACGGTCGACGACGCGACGGTCACCCACCTTGAGCAATTCGGATGTCCCACATGCGGATCGTGCTCCGGCATGTTTACAGCCAACTCGATGAACTGCCTCAACGAGGCCATCGGACTCGCGCTGCCCGGCAACGGCACAATCCTCGCCACCCACACCAACCGCAAGGAGCTGTTCAGGCGGGCGGCGGCACAGATAGTGGAAAACTGCCGGGCCTACTACTTTGACGACGATGCCAGCGTGCTTCCACGCTCAATAGCCACACGCCAGGCGATGCTCAACGCCATGACGCTCGACATAGCCATGGGCGGCAGCACCAACACCGTGCTCCACCTGCTTGCCGTTGCCAACGAGGCCGGCGTTGATTTCACGATGAACGACATCGACGTTCTGTCGAGGAAAACACCGGTGCTTTGCAAAGTTGCACCCAACTCTAAATACCACATCGAGGACGTAAACCGGGCAGGCGGCATCCCTTCAATCATGGGCATTCTTGCCGACAACGGCCTTGCCGACACATCGTGCCGACGCGTTGACGGACTTACACTCGGCGAGGAAATCGAGAAATACGCAATCGGAGGAAAGGCATTCGGAGCAGATGCCGAAGCGTTGTGGAAGAGCGCGCCATGCGGCAAGCGAACCACCGTCCTCGGCAGCCAAAGCTCCACCTATTCCTCGCTCGACGACGACCGCGCCAACGGATGTATCCGAGATTTCGCCCACGCCTACGTGAAAGACGGCGGACTTGCCGTGCTTACCGGCAACATAGCCTCCGACGGCTGCGTGGTGAAAACCGCAGGTGTCGATGAGAGCATCTTCCACTTCAAAGGCAAAGCCAAAGTGTTTCAGTCGCAGGAAGAGGCAGTCGACGGCATCCTTGCCGGCGATGTAGCTGCGGGCGATGTGGTGGTGATAACCTACGAAGGGCCCAAGGGCGGTCCGGGGATGCAGGAGATGCTCTACCCCACGTCATACATCAAGTCGCGCCACCTCGGCAAAGAGTGCGCCCTCATCACCGACGGACGCTTCTCCGGCGGCACTTCGGGGCTGTCGATAGGCCACATCTCGCCTGAAGCGGCGGCAGGAGGTGCAATCGGGCTGGTGCGCGACGGCGACGCCATAGAAATCGACATTCCCCGCCGCACCATCAACGTGCTGCTCTCCGACAGCCAGCTGGCAAAGCGACGCAAGGAAGAGGAGTCGCGCGGCAAAGCGGCATTCACCCCGACGAAGCGCCACCGCGAAGTGTCGAAAGCACTGCGGGCATACGCCGCCATGGTGTCGAGCGCCGACAAAGGCGGCGTTAGAATCATTGACTGACATGACAACCTATTGGGCAATCTACAACAAAAAAGCATAATATGAACGGAAACAAAATATCTGGAGCGGAAGCCATCATAAAATCCTTCTTGAGCGAGGGTGTCGACACAGTGTTCGGCTATCCCGGAGGCGCCATCATCCCCGTCTACGACGTGCTTTACGACTATAAGAAAGAGCTGCGCCACATTCTTGTGCGCCACGAGCAGGCAGCCATCCACGCAGCGCAAGGCTATGCACGCGTCACGGGACGCACCGGTGTGGCGATGGTCACATCCGGTCCCGGCGCAACCAACATAATCACAGGCATCACCGACGCCCTCATCGACAGCACTCCGCTTGTCGTAATCACCGGACAGGTAGGCAACAGCGGTCTGGGCACCGACGCCTTCCAGGAAACCGATGTGATGGGCATCACCCAACCTGTGACAAAATGGAGCTGCCAGGTGCGCCGTGCCGAGGACATCCCCGAAGCCATAGCACGCGCCTTCCACATCGCGTCGACTGGGCGTCCGGGTCCAGTTGTGCTCGACATCACCAAAGACGCACAGGTGCGCACAATGGAATGGCATTATGAGAAATGCAACTTCATCCGCAGTTACATACCCTACCCCGACATCAGCGATGAAGCTGTGATACAGGCTGCCGAACTCATAAACAACGCCGAGCGTCCGATGATCATAGCCGGACATGGCGTGATGATTTCCGGTGCGGAAAAAGAATTGGCAGAAATGGCTGAGAAAGCCGACATCCCCGTTGTCTGCACATTGCTCGGACTGTCTTCGATACCGTCAAGCCATCCACTCTACAAAGGCATGGCCGGCATGCACGGGAACATCGGACCGAATGTCAACACCAACAAGTGCGATGTGCTGATAGCCATAGGCATGCGGTTTGACGACCGCGTCACGGGCGACACGTCGAAATATGCCCCACAGGCAAAGATTGTGCATATCGACATCGACCCGTCGGAATTCAACAAAAACATACGCGCCACAGTGCCTGTGCTTGGCGATGCGAAAACGGTGCTCGGCAAACTCATCCCGATGCTCCGCAAAAACGGGCATAAGGAATGGCTCTCCACGTTCAACCGTCCGGAAGCCGTGGAATATGAGAAAGTAATCAAGCCCGAGACCGAGCCTTCCGAAGGAATGATGAACATGGGAGAAGTGGCGCGAAGAGTGTCGGAGGCCACCAACAACGACGCCATTCTTGTCACCGATGTGGGACAGAACCAAATGCTCTCCGCCCGATATTTCAAATTCTCTCGTCCCGACAGCATTGTCACGTCGGGCGGACTCGGCACCATGGGATTCGGACTTCCGGCTGCCATCGGTGCGAAAATCGGGCAACCCGGCCGTCAGGTGTGCCTTTTTGTGGGCGACGGAGGTCTGCAGATGACAATACAGGAACTCGGCACAATTTTTGAGTATAAAGTTCCTGTAAAAATCATACTGCTCAACAACAACTTCCTCGGGATGGTGCGGCAATGGCAGGAACTGTTCTTCCACAAGCACTACAGCGAGACACCGATGGTCAATCCCGACTTCGTGGCACTCTGCAAGGCTTACGGCATCAATGGCGAGGACGTTGTGGAGCGCAAAGACCTCGGACAGGCAATCAAGCGCATGCTCGACTACGACGAAGCCTACCTGCTCAACGTGTGCATCCAGCCCTACAATATGGTGTTTCCGATGACCCCGGCAGGCAGCAACGTAGACAACATTATGCTCAACGCAACGGAGCATTACATTTAACGACGACAGAAAGATATGGAACAGTTATACACATTCACCGTTTTCACCGAAAACCGCGTCGGTCTGCTCAACCAGATTTCGATTATCTTCACGCGCCGCAGCGTGAACATTGAAAGTCTGTCGGTGTCGCCGTCGTCGATTCCTGGCATACATAAATTCACCATCACCGCCAACTGCGACACCGACATGGCGCAGAAAATCGTGATGCAGATTGAAAAGCGCATCGATGTGCTGAAGGCATTTGTCTACACCGACGCCGACCTTGTCTACCAAGAGATTGCCCTCTACAAAGTGCCGACCGACAAACTTGTCGCCGAGCGCGACCTTGAGACAATAATCCGCGCCCACAACGCACGCATTCTTGAAATCGACAAGGAGTTTACCGTAATCGAAAAGGCCGGTCACTACAACGAGACCGAGGCGCTGTTCAACGAACTCAAAAAATATGGCATACTGCAATTTGCAAGAAGCGGCCGTGTGGCTGTGACAAAAATCAACGACGAGCCCCTTAACCGCTACCTCGACGAGCAACAGAAAAGACATAAGACAACGATATATGACAACAGACAGTAAAATTTATTCAAAATCATGGCTTCTCACTCCCGGCGAATGCAACTGTGAGAAAGAGATGCCGGTGTGGCTAATGACCGAACGCATCATCGACGTAGCCACCGAACACGCCAATTCGTGGGGTGTGGGCTATGCCCGCCTTATTCTCGACAATCAGGCATGGGTGCTGTCGAGAGTGGCGATAGAGATGAAACGCTGGCCTAAAGTCAACGAGACCTACACCCTGTCGACATGGGTGGAAGACTACAACCGGCACTTCTCCGAACGCAACATCGAGGTGACCGACACCGACGGCAACGTAATCGGCCACGCACGCACCGTCTGGGTGGTGATCGACCTGACGACACGACAAAGCTGCGACATTTCATCGCTCGACTATATACGCAACAACCTCTGCGAAAAGGAGTGCCCCATTGCCAAGCACACACGCATACGCAGTGTCGACGCGGCAAGGACTTCGGAATACACTTTCCAATATTCCGACATCGACTTCAACCAGCACGTCAACAGCCTGCGCTACATCCGCCTGCTGCTCGACCAATGGACGGCAGATTTCCACAACGAGCACGTTGTGAAGCGGTTTGAGATAGCTTATATGAACGAAGGGCTTCCCAAACAGACTGTGCAGATAAGCGTCGACGACCGGTCAGACGACTGTACATTGGAAATCAGCCACGGCAGCGAACCGTTGTGCCGCACGAGAATCGTGTTTGACAATAGATAACAACTCAAATTTATAATCATTTTTAATATATAAGTATTATGGCAAAGATTAATTTTGGCGGAGTAGAAGAAACAGTGGTTACCCGCGAGGAATTTCCTTTGGAAAAGGCAAAAGAAGTATTGAAAAACGAGACAATCGCCGTAATCGGCTATGGCATCCAGGGTCCAGGCCAGGGTCTGAACCTCCGCGACAACGGCTTCAACGTAATCGTTGGACAGCGCAAGGAGTCAAAGACATGGGACAAGGCTGTTGCCGACGGATGGATTCCTGGCGAGACTCTCTTCGACATCGAGGAGGCCGCCGAGCGTGCTACAATCATCGAATACCTTCTGTCGGACGCCGCACAGATTGAAGTGTGGCCACGCCTGAAGAAACACCTCACAGCAGGCAAGGCCCTCTATTTCTCACATGGCTTCGCCATCACCTACAAAGAGCGCACCGGCATTGTGCCTCCCGCCGATGTCGACGTAATCATGGTTGCGCCCAAAGGCTCCGGCACATCGTTGCGCCGCCTCTTCGTGCAGGGACGAGGCATCAACTCGAGCTTCGCAGTGTTTCAGGATGCCACAGGACGCGCAAAAGAGCGATGCCTTGCATTGGGCATCGGCATCGGCTCAGGATATATGTTTGAGACCGACTTCAAGCGCGAGGTCTACAGCGACCTCACCGGCGAACGCGGCACGCTGATGGGCGCAATCCAAGGCATCTTCGCCGCCCAATACGACACGCTCCGCGCCCACGGACACACCCCTTCAGAAGCGTTCAACGAGTCGATTGAAGAGCTGACACAGTCGCTTATGCCGCTCATCTCCGAGAACGGAATGGACTGGATGTATGCCAACTGCTCCACCACAGCGCAACGCGGCGCCCTTGACTGGTGGAAGAAATTCCGCGACGCTACCCGCCCTGTGTTCGAGAATCTGTACAACGAAGTGGAATCGGGCAACGAGGCACAACGCTCAATCGACTCCAACAGCAAGCCCGGCTACCGCGAAGGCTTGCAGAAAGAGCTGCAGGAACTGCACGACAGCGAGATGTGGCGCACAGGAGATGTTGTCCGCAAACTTCGCCCTGAAAACGATTAGTCAACTTTGACCAACCGCAACAAAACGGGATGTCACGGCCCTTGCCATGGCATCCCGTTTCGTTTTTTTTGTGCTTTTTTGTTTTCGTGCCACAAAGATTGTATCTTTACACCCATAAAATTCTTTATACAATGAAATACTACTTTTATTCACTTATTGTTATTGCGCTGCTGCTCGCTGCAAGCGTCAGCATCCACGCCTCAAAAAAATTAAAAGGAGAGGCATCATGCCGCACCACCAACACAGAGACAATTCTCCACGCCTGGTGCTGGTCGTTCAACACAATCCGCGAAAATATGAAAAGTATTGCCGACGCAGGGTTCACTATGGTGCAGACATCGCCGGCCAACCACTGCTTTATCGGCGACGGCGGCGGCAAGCAGATTATGGGCAACGGCAAATGGTACTACCACTATCAGCCGTTGGATTGGACCATCGGCAACTATCAGATGGGCACACGCGATGAATTCATCGCAATGTGTGCCGAGGCAAAAAAATACGGAGTGCGCGTGATTGTCGACGTGCTGCCAAACCACACGGCATTTGACACATCGGCTGTGGCGCAGGGTTTGCGCGATGCCGTCGGTGGCATCGACAACCTCTACCATGCCAACGGTCTTGTTGAAATAAAAGACTACAACGACCGTCTGCAATGCACCACCAGCGGAGTCGGAGGCCTACCAGACGTAAACACAGAAAATCCTGATTTCCAATACTACTATATGCAGTATGTAGCCGACCTTATCCGTTGTGGCGCAGGCGGTTTCCGCTACGACACGGCAAAACATATCGGATTGCCGTCAGACCCTCTCGACCCGAAGTCGAAGAAAAACGATTTCTGGCCAGTGGCAATGGGCATGAAGTCGGTGAAGGGCTTCCGTCTGGAGAACCGCGACCAACTGTTTATCTACGGCGAAGTGCTGCAGGACCGCAACGTAAAGGAAAAGGAATACGGCAAATATATGGGCTTGACCGCCAGCAACTACGGTCATGAAATCCGTCAGATTATCAGCAAACGCAAGGCGACAAGCGCGGAGGTGGCCGATTGGCAGCATTCTGTCAGCGCGACGAAACTCACCACTTGGGTAGAGTCGCACGACACATATTGCAACGCCAACGAGTCGGCAACGCTTACCGACACTCAGATCAGACTTGGATGGGTGATTATCACCGCCCGACAGAACGGCACGCCCCTCTTCTTCTCTCGCCCTGACGGCAGCACCCGTGAAAACTTTTGGGGCAACAACCTTATCGGGCCTAAGGGCAACGATGAGTTCCGCAACCCGGAGGTTGTGGCTGTCAACAAATTCCGCAAAGAAATGGACGGAGAGAAAGAATATATCGGCACTGCCGCCGACGGCTCTGTCGTGGCTATCGGCCGCGGAGACAAGGGTATGGCTATCGTCAACCTATCGCAGCAGGAAGTGGCGCTCAGCATTGCCACAAAGATGGCCGACGGCACCTACACCGACGCTGTCCATGGCACGGTGTTCACAGCAGCCGACGGCATCCTTACAGCCACACTCGCTCCGGAAACATCGTATGTGATTAAATAGTGTAACACAAATACGGCAAAAAGGCAAGGTTGCGGGACAAAACCCGCAACCTTGCCTTTTTACCGCCCATAGATGCTATGTCTGGACACGCGCTTGAGTAAAAATGCAGGCATTGACGACTGCCGCCAAGCGCTTTTTTCTCCTCCAAACAGCCCAAAGCGTTTTTATGGCAACGTTTCCGACTTTTCAAACACAACGTCGCGCCACCACATATATTTTTGCCGAACCGGAAAATTATATGTAATTTTACGGCTGAAAACAATCAATAATAGAGGAAATGAAAGGAATAGTTCTCGCAGGTGGTTCTGGCACACGCCTTTACCCGATTACAAAAGGTGTCAGCAAGCAATTGCTGCCGGTCTACGACAAACCGATGATTTATTACCCCATTTCGGTGCTGATGCTTGCCGGCATCCGCGACATCCTTATCATCTCCACCCCAACCGACCTACCGTCGTTCCGGCGTCTGCTCGGCGACGGCAGTGATTTCGGTGTCAGATTTGAATATGCGGAGCAACCGTCGCCCGACGGTCTGGCACAGGCTTTCATCATCGGCGAACAGTTTATCGGAAACGACTCGGTGTGCCTCGTGCTCGGCGACAATATTTTTCAAGGAAGCGGATTCCCAGGGGTGCTGCAAGAGGCTGTGCAAAACGTGGAACGCGACGGCAACGCCACGGTGTTCGGCTATTGGGTCGACGATCCGGAACGCTACGGCGTGGCAGAATTCAACGCCGACGGCCGTTGCCTCTCAATCGAGGAAAAGCCGGAACATCCGAAGTCGAACTATGCCATTGTAGGACTCTACTTCTACCCCAACGACGTGGTGCGCATAGCCAAAAACATAAAGCCTTCGGCTCGCGGCGAACTTGAAATAACATCTGTCAACCAAGCGTTTCTCGAAAGCGGGCTGCTGAAAGTGCAGACCCTTGAGCGCGGATTCGCATGGCTCGACACCGGCACCCACGACTCGCTTGCCGACGCCTCCATCTTCGTAGAAGTGATTGAAAAACGCCAGGGTCTGAAAATCGGATGTCTGGAGGGCATCGCGCTGCGCAAAGGCTGGATTACTGCAGAAAAGATGCGGCAGCTGGCACAACCGATGATCAAGAACCAATACGGGCAATATCTGCTGAAAGTAATCAAAGAATTAGGTTTAGAATAAAATTATATGGAAGTAATAAAGACTGCTATTGACGGCGTGGTGATTATAGAGCCACGGATTTTTGCCGACGACCGCGGTTATTTTTTCGAATCATTCTCCGAACGCGACTTCAATGCGCAGGTGCGCACCGTGCACTTTGTGCAGGACAACGAGAGCCGCTCATGCTACGGCGTGCTGCGCGGACTGCATTTCCAGAAGCCGCCCTACGCACAGTCGAAACTGGTAAGAGTGGTGAAAGGCGCCGTGCTCGATGTGGCTGTCGACATACGCCGCGGCTCACCTACGTTCGGACAGCACGTTGCCGTCGAGCTTTCGGCTGAAAACCACCGGCAGTTCTTCATCCCACGCGGATTCGCCCACGGATTCAGCGTGCTCACCGACGATGTGGTTTTCCAATACAAATGCGACAATTTCTATGCGCCACAAAGCGAGGGAGCGATTGCCTGGGACGACGCCGCTCTCGCCATCGACTGGCGCATACCTGCCGACAAGGTTATCCTGTCGGAAAAAGACAAGTGCCACCCGCTGCTGAAAGATGCAGAATGGCTTTTTGACTACAACGATAATCTCTACGAATAATGAATATACTCGTGACTGGCGCCAACGGACAGCTTGGCAACGAAATGCGCCGCGTCGCAGCTGAAAGAAGCGACAACTACACATTTACCGACGTGGCAGAACTTGACATCACCGACATTGACGCCGTCTGTGCCAAAGTGAAGGAAACGAAAGCCGACGTAATCGTGAACTGTGCCGCCTACACCAACGTAGACAAGGCTGAGGACGACGTCGCACGCGCCGACCTCATCAACAATCAGGCGGCTGGAAATCTTGCCTACGCCGCCAAAGAGGCTGGAGCAACGCTTATTCACGTGTCGACCGACTATGTGTTTGACGGATCGTCGTCAATACCATATATCGAGACCGACGACACCTGCCCTACCGGCGTCTACGGCAAGACAAAGCTTGCCGGAGAGATGGCTGTCATTGCCACTGGATGCCGCTCGATAATCATCCGCACGGCTTGGCTGTACTCCCGCTGGGGCAACAATTTCGTGAAAACAATGCGCCGCCTGACGGCTGAACGCGACTCACTCAACGTGGTGTTTGACCAGGTTGGCTCACCGACGTTTGCCGGCGACCTCGCCGATGCCATCAGCCACATCATCGAAAACCGGCTGACCGACAGAACGGGAGTCTACCATTTCACCAACGAGGGTGTCTGCTCATGGTATGACCTCACTGTTGCCATCGCAGAGGCGTCGGGCAACAGCTGCGACATCCATCCAATCCACTCCTACGAGTACCCAAGCAAGGTGGAGCGTCCGCACTATTCCGTGCTCGACAAATCGAAATTCCGCAACACATTCGGCTTTGCCATTCCTCATTGGCACGCATCTCTGAAAAAATGCATAACACAACTGGAATCTGACAAATGAGCAATTATAAACGCAACATAATCGTGACCGGTGGAGCCGGATTTATCGGATCGCACGTGGTACGCCTGATGGTAAACAAATATCCCGACTACCGCATCATCAATCTCGACAAACTGACGTATGCCGGCAACCTCGCCAACCTGCACGACGTGGAGGACAAGCCAAACTATGTCTTTGTCCATGCCGACATCTGCGACTTCGAAACTATCCAGAAGATTTTAGCCAACTACAACGTAGACGGCATTATCCATCTTGCCGCCGAAAGCCACGTTGACCGGTCAATCAAGGACCCGTTCACGTTTGCCAGAACCAACGTGATGGGAACTCTGTCGCTGCTGCAGGCCGCCAAAGAGTATTGGGAAAGCCTTCCCGAAGGCTACGAAGGCAAACGCTTCTACCACATCTCGACCGATGAAGTCTATGGCGCGCTGGAGATAACCGACTCCGAAGGCATCGAGTCGCCGTTTACCACCAAAGCGTCGTCGGAGCATCACCATGCCTACGGAAAGGACTTTTTCCTTGAGACAACGAACTACAATCCGCACTCGCCTTATTCGGCATCGAAGGCGTCGAGCGACCATTTTGTGCGCGCGTTTCACGACACCTACGGGATGCCTACAATCGTGACCAACTGCTCAAACAACTATGGTCCATACCAATTTCCCGAGAAGCTGATTCCGTTGTTTATCAACAACATCCGCCACCGCCGACAGCTGCCTGTATACGGAAAAGGCGAAAACGTGCGCGACTGGCTGTATGTCGAAGACCACGCCCGTGCCATCGACCTTATTTTCCATCAAGGGAAAGTGGCTGACACATACAACATCGGAGGATTCAACGAGTGGAAGAACATCGACATCGTGCGGGTGCTGATCAAGACCGTCGACCGGCTGCTCGGCAACCCCGAAGGCGCGTCGCTCGACCTGATTACACACGTGACCGACCGCAAGGGGCATGATATGCGCTACGCAATCGACAGCCGCAAGCTGCAGCGTGAACTCGGTTGGGAACCGAGTCTGCAGTTCGAGGAGGGCATCGAGCGCACTGTGCGCTGGTATCTCGACAATCAGGAGTGGATGGACAACGTCACCTCCGGCGCATATCAGCACTACTACGACGATATGTATAAGAACCGGTAACAGCAACCGTAAGACAACGACAAAAGGCTGCGGCACATCGGATTGTGCCGCAGCCTTTTGCTATATATGCAAACGCACCTTATCGTATCACGCACTTGCCAACAGCCCTTACCGATGGCGACTGCAGAACTACGAAATAAATTCCTGTGCCTGCACTCTTAGCATCGATGTCAAGAGTGTTGGTTCCCGCCTGCAACACCACGTCGTGGGCGGCGATCATCTGTCCCGTAGCCGAGAACATCGACAACCGCGCCTTCTCGCTGCATTGCGAGTCATAGCGCACCTCAACCGTTTCGCCACGCAAGGCAATTCCAAGAGTGGAAGGCTTGTCGGCAACCACCGTTTCCACGCCGCTTTCCGCCGAATAGTGCGTAGCCATGTTGCGAAGAGCAATAGTGCGCGTCTCGCCACGTTTTTTGGTGTCGAGAGTGAACCGCATTGTGGTTAGTTTCAACGGATAGCGATAATATTCCATCGGCTCGTCGGCAAAGGCCGTGTTCAAATCCGCCAAATCCACATTGCGCATCTCCTGCTTGCCCAATGCATCGACATAGAAGAAATGCACTTTCTTGACAACGCCATCCTTGTCGTCGAGATCGAACGACAACGACTCCGGCAATCCGAACAGCGTCTTGTTGAAAGTCAAGTCGATTGTTGCAAGGCGACCGTTGGTGATGTCAAACGACCACGCTGCGCCCGAATTCCAACCTTCAGGAAGAGCAGCCGTTGATACAGAGAGATTCGACACTCCCGACAATGCGCGTTCAAAATCGCTGTCGTTGGTGAAATCAGTCACCAACACAGGCTTGTCGCTGTTCTCCACCGTCACGTTGACACTCACCGCAACATCGCCAAACCGTCCGGTCACAACCGTAGTGCCGTTTTGTCCGGCATAAATCATACCGTCCTCAACACGGCACACGTCGGGATTCTCCACCTCCCAGCTGAAAGCTATCGGACTGAGCGCGAAATCAGCAGCAGCTGTTTTGCCAATAAGTTCTATCAGCGGCGTGTGGTTTTTATCGACAATCACACTCTCATATTTAGGCACCACATTGTCAACCGCAATTGTTGTTACAGGAATCTCCGCGCGCAAACCGTCTTTCTCGGCAATTATTTTGCCCGACATTCCCTCTGCCCCTGAATGAAAATACCCTTCGGCGTCGACAGTTCCAAGAGCGGCAGGCTCACAAGAGAAGCTGCACCCCTTCAAATCCTTGTCGAGCACCTCGTCATATTCATTGAACGCCATCATGCGCAATGGAGCAATGGCAATCACCGACGTGCTTATCGCCGACTTGCTGAACGCTATGCGAGCAACTTTGTTAGACTCCGGGGCAAGCGACACAGCAAGCATCGCGTCTTCAACAGGACGCACAGAGCCGCGGCCAGGGAGATTGAGCATCTCGCCGTCGACAGCAATGGCTGCGCTGCCTCCGCTGTCAAAGTTCACTATATCCCAAGCTCCGCGATTCACCATCCAGCTGCAAAGATCAATACAGTCAATCGCAGAGCTCTGAACCGACATCTCATTAATCAACATATACAGTTTGGTCTTGTCTTTTGAGATTCCGGCAAGCACGTGCGCCGACTTCTCATATTCACGGCCATTCTCAAAATTGTTATACTCGCCATCGTGGAACACACCGTCGTGTACAAGGCTCGGATAGCCGTGAAATGCGTTCAGAATGTCCTTCGGCGCCGTACCCCACTTCGTCCCAGCTACAGTCTGCTCCACTCTGACCACATCGCCAACCGACAAAGGATGCTGATTGTAGGCATCGATGGCATCGCCTCGCAGATAAAGCACATACTCGGTCTTCGTCGACTGGATAGGCTCGTCCGACACCGCCTCTACACGGCACGGAGTAGGATCGCCGTTGACAATCCATTCGCCTTGAGGTTTCAGCTTAATATATTTGCCGGCATCTTTTAGAGTGATGCTGTTCATGCGGTTAAGCAGGATGCAGTTGCCTGTGAAACCATTAGTGGCATCCGAATTGTAGCACGAGATGTCGAGCGACAGCCCGTTGTCGGCAACCACACGCGTCGTAAAACCGGTATGGGCAAATATTTCCGCTTTCTTATCCTTTGTAATTGCGAGCAGAGAGCGTGCGAAATCACGACGCCACGCAAACTCGCCGTTGCTGATGTTGATGCCAATGCAGACACCCATGTCATAACTGAAGAAATCGTGGTTCCAAGCCACCTTGACGTTGTGTCCCGGACGCGAATTCTGCTTATAGAACGTAGGCAGGTCCCAACGCTGCACATCAGGCACAGCATCGCGGCTCTGCGCCTGCTCAATCTTGTTGTAGGGATTTGTAAGGTCTATTTCTGTGAACCACAGAATGACAGGTTTGTCGGGATAGATATACTTGGTATACTTTATTCCCGGTCCAACGGTGTAAGACTCCACCTCTTCCACAGGACCCCACTCCGGCTCCTTGATTACATCGGCAGCCGCCGCTTTCATCACAATCGGCGACATCAGGCTTGCCACAAGCAGTGCCCCGAACATTTTTAATTTCATAGTTTTATGTTATCTTTTAGGATTTGTAAATCAAAGATAGCAACAATTATCCCATCCACAAAGGATTTCTACTAATTTTTTGTGGAGACATCACGGCTCTTTCATTTAAGAAAATGTTGTTTTCTCAAATGAAAGAGCCGTGTATACAGTCTGATAAGACCGCCGAGATTCAATAACGGATAACTATGTTTCTCCTTTTATATCAAACTCACGTAAACTTAGCTGTAATTGATTGCTACGAGGCGAATGATTATTCAATTATAGCAATTAGGCAAATCGCGGCTACGAATGTTTATACTTGGATGGAGTGCATCCAAATTGTTTCTTAAACTGAGCCGTAAAATAGCTCTGACTGCAAAAACCTGTAACATCAGCGATATAGGTAAGTTTGTCATTACCTTGCAGAATCATTTGGGCAGCTCTATTCAACTTATAGGTACGGAAGAAGGCATTAGGACTCATTCCTGTTAGCGCCTTGACCTTATAGTAGAATTTTGACCTTCCTATTGAAAAATCATGTAAAATCTCGTCAAGATTGATTTCCGGATCGCCCAAATGTTCTTCAAGCCAAGTGTATAGTTGGTCCATGAACCGACTGTCCTGCGATTGCATGACTTTTCTATCTTTCGAAGTAATCTCCGTAGACGCTGCAAGGGCATTTCTTATCTTATTCCTATTTTCCAATATATTCTTTATCAAAGCCAATAAATACTTAGGTTCAAACGGCTTCGTCACATATGCGTCCGCACCAGCTTCAATACCCTGCACTTGATGGTCTACAAGACTTTGTGCTGTAAGCAGTATAACGGGCAAATGACAAGTAGAGAGGTTGGATTTTAGTTGCTTGCAGAGATCATACCCGCTGATTTCATTCATCAACACATCACTGATAATCAAGTCCGGACAAATTCTCTCTATTTCTTGCAAGGCTTCCTTAGGATTGGTACGGCATTCTAGATGATAGTCGGGCAGCATGAGCTTCAAGAATTTCAATATTTCAGCATCATCATCTATTGCAAGTATTACTGGAGCCTCCTCTGGAATAGAATCTTCTTCCGGCTCTTCATTTTTATCTTTAGGGGGCAGATTCACCATCATTTCCGAAACATCCGAACGGTCATCTTTTGACTGATCACAAATTTGAGTTTCCTCTAAGGGAAGGGCAAAATAGAAAATAACTCCTTTAGGATAGTTGTCACGGCAAGCTATCAGTCCTCCATGAAGTTGTACCAATTGGTTGGTGTAGAAAAGTCCTATTCCTGTGCCACTGATGTGCTTTGTTTCTGAATTGTCTATCCGATAGAAACGGTTGAAGACAAGTTCTTGCTTTTCAACGGATATATTCTCTCCGCTATTCGCCACCTCAACACAGAGCCATTGCACGGCATTTCCCTTCAGTTCCTTTTTGAATAGAGCGGCCATCGCTTCTCTGTCAGTCCATGTCATGGTTACTTCTATTGTACCACTTTCCGGTGTGTACTTCACGGCATTCGAGAGTAAATTAGATACTATCTTATCGAATTTATCATCATCCAAAAGCATCCTCATCTCGTCTCGATTCACATGATAAGAGAAATTGATCTGTTTTTGTTGCAACATAATGGTAAATCGCTCTACAATCTTGTTCATAACAGCCACAGCATCGCAAGGTTTGGGTGCGAATCGCAACGCTCCATTTTCCAATTTATCGAAATCCAGCAACTGATCTACCAGACGAAGCATCCTGCCGGCATTCTCCTCCGCCACCTGCACCAGTTTAGGCTCTAGCTTGCCTTTGTTATCCCCCATCAATTTCAAAGCGCCATAAATCATAGTCAGAGGAGTTCTAAATTCGTGCGAGATGTTAGTGAAGTATTTTAAGTTCATCGCATTGGCATATTTCTCCTGCTCGCGTTGCTTGATAGCCTCACGTATCTCATCCTTATTCTTTCTGAACCTTTTCCAAAGCAACCATCCCCATGCAAGGATGACTATGCAGAACAGAGGATAGGCTATGTATAGCATAAAAGCGCACTTCCACCAAGGCGCAGACACATGCACAGCAACTTCGCGCATGTCGATAACGTTTCCCATCTCATTGATGGCTCTGATTTTCAACAGATAAGTCCCCGGTGGAATATGCGAGTAATAGGCATACGACTCTTCTCCTACCGTCTGCCAGTCATTGTCAAAATCCGCTAGTAAGAACTCTGTTCTCGCCCTACTGATATTACCAAAATTGAGCGTAGTATAGTAAAAGTAAACGCCACTGTTCTTATGACTTAAATTGATTTCCCGAAGAGTCCCATCGTCCGACATTTTGACCTCTTCACTCCGTTCTTTGAGTATGTTACCATTGGAAGCTATATACTCAATCTTGATTCGGCAATGACTGCCCGTACATATCTCATGTGGATTAAATACGGTAACACCTTGATCTCCTCCAAATATCAATTCTTCACCAAACCCCTTAACAGCACTCATAGGTACATAAGACGCATTACGTATGCCATCTTTCTCCGCATAGGAGAAGAATCTCCCGGAATGAGGGTCGAATCGTATTAAACCGTTGAGCGAACCTATCCATAAATTCCCCCGATCATCAGTCTCAACGCTGGTGAGCTGATTGCATAAAAGGTGATCTTTGTAAGTATGCACATCCTTATTTTTAAGGTCTATACGAAACACCCCTTGCCCCGATGAAACAGTCCAAACAGTGGTGGAATCCGCCACAACCAAATCTCTACAAGCAAAGCCCGCATTTCTGGCATGAGGAATCGCTATGGAAGAGACTTGCAAGGTTAATGGATTCACAATGAACACTCCACCGGCATAAGTTCCCATAACAATACGCTTGTCATGCAATGGCTTAATGACGTTCACCAAATCAAAATTTGTACTCACCGGAATGGGTTGTTCCGCTCCTTGTTTAAGACAATATAGCGTATGGTTACTTTCCCACCACATATTACCATAACCATCTTCGCCTACAGTATAGCAAAAATAAGGGAGCGAACGGAGTATCTGCAAGGTAGTGCCATTGGTGGAAAGATTGCATTGATATAGGTACTGATTAGTTACAAGCCATAGGTGTCCGCGACTGTCTACAAAGCATTGGTCAAGGTTCACATTCCGAAGTGGAGCTGGCAATTGTAACGGCTCAATATGATGGTTTGAATCTATCGAGAAAAGATTCTGATGATTAGTAATAAGATAAATCCGTTCCTTCGTGCGTGAAATATGGGTTATTTCTTCATCTTTAAAGCACTGAAAAAGTGTCGATTGCTCATTGAATAGCGAAGAGCGATGATAAACAACCGCATAGCCATGACGCTTGGAGCCTAACCAAATGTTTTTCCTAGAATCCACCAATAGTGTGGTTACATCATTGAACGGAACTCTGAAAGGGAATTGAGGATCATCCTGACCTATCAATTGACCGGTTTTCAGATTCCAATAATAGATACTTTTTCGTTCGGTAAAGAGTATGACAGACTCATCGTCAAAACGGGTGGTTTGGATAACTTTCTCATTTTTGAGTTGTTCAGACACAGTGTCAGCCTTCCTATTATGAGGAAATTGGCTTGCATCCGATTGGAATACGAAAACGCCATCTGATGTAAAGTAGGCAAATCTATTATGGGGCAAGTACCCAACCGAGTAAATAGAATGTTCAAAAGGATATTCCCGGATTAAAGAAAATAGTTTGGAGTCATAGCACAGCAACTTTCCCTTCTTCCACAGGTAGACCCTGTCTTTGCTGTCGAGAATAGGAAATTCTCCCTCTGCTCGCTTCACAGTTGTACGAGTATGCGGAAAATATTCATAGAGATAACTGCCAAAATCGGATACTTGGATAAAGATACGCCCATCTGAAGATTCTATAATATCGCGGGAAGAGGGATATTTTCCTTCTTTCAGAATAGTGTGGAATTGCGAATTGGTTCCAAAGCCGACGGAAGTGCCAAAATCAGTCAAAACATATAGGGTGCTGTCTTGGGCGCAATATACTTTCAGTACGGCATCATTGCAGATGCTGATAGAATCGTTTGTGCTTTTGAAATGAAAAAATCTATCTCCATCATATTTGTAAATACCACCTGGAGTACTAAACCATATATATCCCTCTCTGTCCTCACATATATCAGTGATTTCATGGTAAGGCATATCGTGTTCCACGATAATGGACTCACGCGACATATCTGTTTCCGCTTTTCCCTTTGTTTTCTCCATTGAACAAGACGAGAGCAGTAAAGAGAAGACTAAAAAACATAAAGCGGACAAATGATGTTTCATAACTGAGAATTTTATGCAAATGTATAAAAAAACAATAAAAAGACGATAAAAAGACGATAAAAAGAGGCTTAATTAGATAAATTTGGACTGAGACGATATTATTTTGGACTGACATTTTAACGATTTGGAATGCAATAACACTCTATAAGATTGACATGACAGACCATTTCATTCTATATCTCTACATTTGCAAGCGTAAAACTCTTAATACACAAAGTATGAAAAATTGCAATTCTATCAAATGGCTTATTTGGTCTATGGCATTCTTATTGATAGGTTGTTTAAGTGCACAAGCACAAAAAATAACCGTCAATGGAATTGTCATCGACCAAGAAGAAACACCCCTTATCGGAGCAAGTGTTGTCTTAAAAGGCACATCCAATGGTGTCATCACCGACATTAACGGTAATTTCACAATGCAAGTCAATCAAGGAGACTTATTGGAAATCGGCTACGTGGGTTATCTACCCGTTCAGCGTAAGGCTGTGACCAATATGGTAGTGAAGTTGTACGAAAATCCCACAAGTCTTGACGAAGTGGTGGTAGTAGGCTATGGAGTTCAGAAAAAGAGTGACCTTACCGGTGCTATTTCATCTATTAAAAAAGGGGATATTGAAAACCGTTCTGTTTCACGTGCGGAAGAGATTCTTCAAGGTAAGAGTGCGGGTGTGCAACTTATAACTACTTCCGCCCAACCCGGCGCTTCGCCTGAAATCCGTATACGTGGATTCTCTTCCAACGGTTCTTCCGCCCCTCTCTATGTTGTGGATGGCGTAATCTACTATGATCTGAGTTCCATAGACCCTAACAACATTGAAAGCATGGAAGTGCTTAAGGATGCGGCTTCCGCTTCTATCTATGGCGCACAGGCCGGTAATGGCGTAGTGTTGGTTACTACCAAATCCGGCAAGAGCAGCAAATCAAGCATTTCATACGACTTTCAGTATTCACTGAACAATTTGGCACGCAAGCCCAATTTGCTGACTACGGATGACCAATATCTGATGAACACTGAACTGATTCCCGGATATTCGCAAACCGATCTGGATCTGCTGATAGCCGATGGTTATTGGGATGGGAAAAGTTCCACTGATTGGTATAAGGCAATGTTCACCACTTCTCCCACCGTACACAACACTATCAACTTTACAGGTTCCAATGCCAAAGGTAATTTTTATTTATCATTGAGCCACTTGCACGAAAATGGCATTATCAAAGGCGATGCGGATGTGTACAACCGCTTATCGGTGATGTTCAATGGTGACTATCAAGTGAAAGACTGGTTTAAAGTGGCGGTTAACGCGAATTATTTCAACTGGAACAGCAAGACCATAGATGATACAAGTCGTGGCAGTGTCATCATGAAAACCATCGGCATGACACCTTATTATCAGCCCACTTATTCGCCTGAGAACATTCCTGTGCCAATGCAGAATCTGTTAAACAGCGGGTTTACCCTCATTCAAGACAAGAATGGTGACTACTATGTTCCTGGCAATCCGATGATTGATGTGTTCAATCATGATGCCAAGGCTTCAGGTCGTACCTTAGAAGGAGCGTTGGCTGGCTATTTCACACCTTTCAAGGGATTCCTCTTCACTACCCGACTTGGTTTTCGTGACTTTAACTTCAATGCATACAACCATAGGAAATTCTATTATGCTGATAAGGGCAGTTATAATACGAATTATAACGGAGTGGAACGCAATCATTCGAGTTCCGTATTCTATCAGTGGGAAAATTTCATCAATTATTACCTGACTGTAGCCAAGCATCATCATCTCCATGCCATGGCAGGTATGTCTTATTCACAGACCGACTTGTTGAATGTGGGTGCTTCGGTAGATAAGATTGTTGAAGAGAATCCTTTGTTTACAGATGTAGATTATCCCGCAGCCGATGCTATTTTAGGAGCAAAAGGTAATTCCAGAAAAGCAAGAAGTATTGCCTATTTTGGAAGAATTGGCTATAACTTCAAAGATCGTTATCTATTACAGACCTCTTTGCGCGCAGATGCCGCTGATCTTTCCATTTTGCCCAAGGAAAACAGATGGGGTATTTTTCCCGCAGTTTCTGCTGGATGGGTCATTTCGCAGGAGCCGTTTTATTTGAAGAATAATGCCACATCTATTGACTTCATCAAGCTACGTGCCAGCTGGGGACGAAACGGTAGTATCAGAAACTTGGGCAACTACTCTTATTCCAATTCATTGGGCGCCTATACCGCCGGATACTCTTTTTCTACAACAGACAAGACTTATGTACAGGCCATCTATCCAGAACAACTGTATAACCCAAACCTTAAGTGGGAAACTTCTGAACAGGTAGATGCAGGTTTTGACCTACGTGCTTTCAGCAGTCGCTTGTCATTTACCATGGACTGGTATCAGAAGAAAACGAAAGATTTGCTCGTCAGTGGCTTGGTGATTCCCTTTGAGGCGGGGAACAGATCCGCGCCTATAAATGCCGGCAGTATCCGTAACAGAGGATTTGAGTTTGAGGTCAACTGGAACGATCATATAGGTGATTTCCATTATTCAGTGGCAGCCAATCTGGCTACATTGAGCAATAAGGTGACCTATCTGGATCCTTCTGTAAGTAACGGAAGAATCATGGGTTCCGTTGCTCTATTGGGAGCATCAGTAGGCTATACCGCTTTTGAAGTAGGTCATCCCATCTGGTATTTCAGAGGTTTTGAAGTAGATCATATAGACGAAGCTACCGGTAATCCTTATTATAAAACAGCCGCAGGAGAGCCTACACTCAATCCTTCGGAGAACGACAAGCGCGAATTGGGCAAGCCCATGCCTAACTTTACGTATGGAGTGACTCTGACTGCCGCTTACAAAGGTTTCGATTTGACCATCTTTGGACAAGGCACGCAAGGGAACAGCGTATGGATGGGATATTCCATCTATTCATTGAGAGATCAGTTCGATCGTCGCTGGTCGCTGACCAATCCACATGCGGAGTTGGCCAAGCCCAATACTGAGATCAACTATATGATGTCCGACCATTTCGTATTCGATGCCTCCTATTTCCGTGTCAAACAGATACAGCTAGGTTACACCATTCCAAAACATTTCACGAAGAAGTTCTTCGTTGACAATCTGCGGTTATATGTTTCACTCGACAACTATTTCACGTTTACAAAATATCCGGGTCTGGATCCCGATGTTTCTGTAAACATGACTAGTGGCATGGGAATTGACTTTGGCAAATATCCTACTACCAAGAAGACACTTTTTGGATTATCCGTTACCTTCTAATTTAAATAATCGAACGTATGAAATTCAAACAAATTCTTACCGTCATAAGCATCATCGGATGCACCGGTTTGTGCGCTTGCAGCGACAGCCTACTTGATATTGAGCAAATGGGTGTGAAAAGTGAGCAGAACTCTTATATTACCGACCAAGATGCCGAGCAGGCCATAGCTGCCGTGTACCGTCGCTTCCGTCAGGCTTATTGCGGAAAAGGTGAAAGCGGAGATGATTACGCACAAGGCTTTTGGTTAAAAAACTTACTATCCGACGAAATCTTACCCGGCGGAAACAGTCCACAAGACCAACAAGGCATTCAAGAGTTGGGATGCAGTGAAGTGCAAGCCAACAATTCTTTCATCTTGGAGTACTACAAACGACTTTATCATACCATCTACTTGGCCAACATCGTAATAGAACATTTTGAGAACTCCACTTCCGACATCAAGCTGCGTGACGTAGCCGAAGCCAAGTTTTTCAGAGCCATGTGTCATTTTGAATTAGTGACGCTTTGGGGCAATCCGCCTTTGGTAACAAAAGTGCTAACCACTCCGGAACAACAACGAGCCGCCAACACTCCCGCTGAAGAAACTTGGGCACAAATTGAAAAAGATTTGAATGATGCGATAAACTCCGGTAAGATGGCTTCGAAAGCGGATGTTAACGATACGGAAACTACGACTCGTGCCACTAGAGAGGCTGCACAAGCTTTGTTGGGAAAAGCACTACTCTACCAAAAGAAATACGCTTTAGCTAAAGAACAATTCCTCAACGTCATCAAATCGAAAAAATATGAACTGGTAGATGACATTTCCGTCTTCTATCATGTAGAGGGCAGTGGCTCGAACGAGTACGTATTCGAATGCAACCGCCACAAAGATGACGTGAACCGTCCTCATCAAGGGGGAGCGTTGACAATCTTGTGCAACTGGCCTTTTGGGGAATGTATTCAAGGTTCTGATAGCTGGAAGTTTTATCAGTTTAACAATTCCGGCTACGGTTTCTTTCATCCCACCAAAAAGTTGTATGATGCTTTTGTAACTGAAGAAGGAGTCGACGGCTATCGTTTGAATCAGAGTATCAAGACTTTCCAGCAACAAGTCAAGATGGATATATACTATAATCATGTGGAGACCTTCAATCTGAAAGGTACTGAAGGTTTATTCCGCTTCAAATGGTTGCCTACCACTCGTGATGAGGTGTTTGAATCTTGGGCTGGCAGTGAAGCTACTACCCCTGTGATGCGGTATGCCGACGTACTTCTAATGATGTCGGAGGCTTGCCTGCTGTCCGGTGACCAGCAGAATGCTGATAAATATCTGAATGAGGTGCGCAGCCGTGCCAAGTTGACGCCTAAGAGTGATGTGACATTGACCGACATCAAAACAGAACGTAACTTGGAATTGGCCATGGAAGGCGTACGCTATCAGGATCTGATCCGTTGGGGAGACGCTCCCGTCGAACTGGCGGACAAAGGGAAGAAGTATCCAGTCTATTGGGTTTGGGCTGATCCCACTAACGATTATAATACGGTGGACGGAAGGAAAAATGCTCAATATGTTACTAATTTGGTTTATGAAAATCGCGCATCCGATTTGGCGGGATGGACTCCGGGACGCGACGAATTGCTTCCTTATCCGCAAGATGAAGTAAATGTAAACCCGAACATCAAACAGAATCCGGGCTATAACTGATAATTTTTAAGGAACACGTACATATAAATATCCATAAGATGAAGATATATACTTTTATTTGTTTATGTTACGCATATAGTCTCCTTACTTCAACTGCCTGTGGTCAGCCCGCAATAAAGAGCGACAGTAGCATGGAACGGGAAATAGCAACTCGCATATCGGAAATGTCGTTAGAGGAGAAGATTGGGCAGATGGTGCAGCTTGAGGTCAATATGATTACGCAATATGACAACAATTATACAACCGACCGCCTCTCTTCCTTGTCTCGAGAAGAGATGGATAGGGTAATACGGAAATTTAGTTTGCAGTCCAAATACAATGTGAAGGACATGTATGGAGATAACGGAGAGCTATCGGTAGCAGGTACATACGCCTGCTACCTGCTTTCGCAGGACATTCACTACAAGATAGGCTTTCGGCTTGACCCTGAAAAGATGATAAATGTATTTGCCACCTATAAAACGGGTTCTATATTGAATATGTTAGGCGGACTCTATGCCTCTACACCAGGCATGTGGCATCAGACCATCTCGCAAATCATCTCAGCTTCACAACGCTATACGGGTATTCCTGCCATCTATGGCTTAGACCAAGTTCATGGTACTACCTATAGTCGGGGAGGAACTATTTTCCCGCATCACATAGGCATGGCAGCCTCATTTAACCCCTCGTTGGCACAAAGAATGGGAGAAGTTTGCGCTTATGAAACCAGAGCTTGTGGCATACCATGGGTGTTTTGCCCCAATTTAGACTTGGGACGAAAGCCTGCTTGGTCACGCCAATATGAAGGGTTAGGCGAAGATTCTTATCTAGCAGCTGAGATGGGAAAGGCCTATCTTACCGGACTGCAGGGAGAAAATCCTAATAGAGTGGATAAGTATCATGTAGGGACTTGCTTGAAGCACTATTTCGGATATGGCATACCTGACAACGGCAAAGATCGCACACCAGCCAATACGAATTATCAAGAATTAAGAGAACGGTATTATGAACCATTCAGAAAGGTGATTAATAAAGGAGCACTCTCTGTTATGACTAATTCGTCTATTCTAAATGGTATGAATGGAGTTGCCAACAAAGAATTCTTGACAAGCTGGCTGAAAGATGAATTGCAATGGGATGGTGTAGTAGTGACCGACTGGGGAGATATAGAGAACCTAAGGGTAAGAGACCACATCTGCTCCACTCAAAAAGAAGCTATCAAGATGGCTGTTAATGCAGGAGTAGACCTGATGATGGTGCCCTCCACCCTATCTTACGCTCCTTTGCTAAAAGAACTAGTTAAGGATGGAGAAGTGAGCATGAAACGGATTGATGATGCTGTAAGCAGAGTATTACGGCTAAAATACAGAACGGGGCTATTCGATACCCCTCTTTACAAACAGTCGGATTATCCATTATTTGGCAGTAAGATTCATGCGAAAGCAGCCTTGGATTTGGCCATAGAATCAGAAGTTCTACTTAAAAATGAAGGAAATATATTGCCCATCAGCGTAGGAAGCAGGCTACTGGTTTGTGGTCCTAATGCTGACACTATGCGTGGATTGAATGGCGGATGGACGTATTCATGGCAAGGCAATCAAGTAGAAGAGTTTTCGGATGAATATCACACTATACTGGAAGCTTTGAAAATAAAATTCGGGCAACAGAATGTAGTATACGAACCTGGAGTATGCTATGATGAACAAGGAGACTGGCAACTGGAACTTTCTCCTACCATAGACAAAGCCGTAGCCGCCGCTCAAGAGGTGGATTATATCATTGCTTGTGTAGGAGAAAACTCTTATGCTGAAACAACAGGGAATATTAACGAAACTGCACTTTCGGTCAATCAGCAAAACTTGGTCAAAGCCCTGCAAGCTACAGGAAAGCCCGTCATATTGGTACTCAATGAAGGCAGGCCCCGTCTTGTACATGATCTCGTGCCTGATTCAAAAGCTATTGTAGATATTTTACTTCCTGGTAATTATGGAGGGGATGCTTTAGCTGAACTTCTTGCTGGTGATGCCAATTTCAGCGGACGGCTTCCGTTTACCTATCCATCGCATGCCAACTCTTTTACAACGTACGATTTCAAAACCTGCGAGATGCGTGAAACCATGCCCGGCATCTACAATTATGATGCGCATGCTGATGTAGAATGGTGGTTTGGCGAAGGTTTGAGCTATACTAACTTTGAATATAGTAACTTAAGGGTATCCAAGAAGGATTTCTGTTCAACAGACACGCTAAAACTCTCTGTGGATGTAAAAAATACAGGTAGCAGACGAGGTAAAGAAGTAGTCATGCTATTTTCATCAGATCTGTACGCTTCGCTAACTCCGGACAATCGACGACTGCGCGCCTTTAAGAAAATAGAGTTAGCACCTGGCGAAATGCAAACCGTCACCTTCGCTATCCCCGCCATTGATCTGGCTTTTGTCAATGCCTCGCAAGAGTGGGCTTTAGAAAAAGGAGAATTTGCAATAACCGTCAAAAACTTACGCCTCAAATTGAATTGTACGGTAGGCGAGACAATCAATAAACTGGAATATAATAGAAGAAAAAGAATATGACAAATAAACGATTGAAAGTTATAGGATTACTGTTACTCTGTACAGTCTGTGGACACACGCAAGAAAACATGAACCGGTTTATAGATCAACTGATGAGCCGTATGACTCTCGATGAGAAGATTGGTCAACTTAATCTTTGCGTGGAAGGTGGATTTGTAGCAGGAGAAAATAAGGGAGAAACAAGAGCCAATTCAAAAGAAGAGAGAATAGCACGCGGAGAGATAGGAGGACTATTCGGCATGAGAGGTGCCGGGCGCATCAGAGAATGGCAACGGATAGCAGTGGAAAAAAGTCGTTTAAAAATACCTTTGCTATTCGGATTAGATATTATTCATGGGTACGATGTGACTTTCCCTATACCATTGGCTTTGGCCTCTACTTGGGATATGGAGATGATTGAAAAGGTAGCGAGGGCATCGGCTCTGGAAGCAAGTTCCGATGGCGTATGCTGGGCTTTTTCCCCTATGGTAGACATCTGCAGAGATGCCCGTTGGGGACGTATAGCAGAGTCGGCAGGCGAGGATCCTTATTTGGGAGCACAGATAGCAAAGGCTTGGGTGAAAGGCTACCAAACGGACAACAATCTTTCCCGTCGCGACAATATCATGGCATGTGTAAAGCATTTCGCCCTATATGGAGCTGCAGAGTCCGGTCGTGATTATAATACGGTAGACATGAGTCGGCAGCGCGCGTTCAACGAGTATATGCTACCCTATCAGGCCGCCATCGAACAGGGTGTAGGCAGTGTTATGGCTTCGTTCAATGAATTTGAAGGTATCCCTGCCACTGGGAACAAATATCTGATGGATGAAGTGTTAAGAAAATTGTGGAAATTCAACGGATTGCTAGTGTCGGACTATACAGGTGTGATGGAAATGAAAAATCATGGTGTGGGAGATGAACTCACTGTTTCCGCCCTAGCACTTCAAGCAGGCATCAATATGGATATGTGCAGTGAATACTACTCACTGTTTCTCAAAGAGGCTTTACACAAAGGATTGATAACCGAAAAAGATATTGACATCAATTGTCGATATGTTTTAGAAGCAAAATACAAGTTAGGACTTTTTGAAGATCCCTATCGTTATTGTAATGAAGAGTTGGCTAAAAAGAGACTTGGGAAAGCGACGACTGTAGACTTGGCGCGTCGGGCTGCTCAAGAGAGCATAGTTTTGCTTAAAAACGAACACCAGTTGTTACCTCTTCAAAAGAATATGCATATAGCCTTAATTGGTCCTATGGGTGCCCGCAAAAATGATATGATTGGTACTTGGGGAGGATGGTCTGAAATAGTAAAACCCATATCATTACTCGAAGGACTGGAAGCAGCGGTGATACCTCACGGAGGAAGCGTGACTTATGCAGAGGGAAGTTGGCTCTTGGACGACAAGAAACTCGAAGAAACGATTGTAGGAAGTAATATGGGATTCACTACTTCCGATGGGAATATACATAAGGTACATGAACGCGAAGAAGCAGAAATGATAGCTGAAGCGTTAGAAAAGGCACGCGAGGCAGATGTCGTGATTGCGGCTTTGGGCGAGAATATCAATATGAATGGCGAGGGCACTTCACGTTCCAATCCATCTATTCCAGAACCTCAAAAGCACTTATTGAAAGCTTTATTCCAAACTGGGAAACCTATAGTTTTGGTTACGTTCACCGGTCGTCCGTTAGTATTGTCATGGGAAGAAGAGCACATACCAGCTATCTTAAACGCATGGTTTCCGGGAGTTGCGGCAGGAAACGCACTTGCTGACATCATCTTTGGCGATTTCAATCCTTGTGGTAAGCTAACGGCTTCATTTCCTCGCAACGTAGGACAAATTCCCATTTATTACAACCATAAGAATACAGGTCGTCCGGTCGATTCCGATTTTGCGCCATACGTACGTTTTAAAAGTAATTACATCGATACTCCAAATGCTCCTTTGTATCCATTCGGCTACGGTCTAAGCTATACCAATTTTGAATATGACAATGTAACGCTTTCTACCAATCAGATGAGGAAAGGAGATGTTGTTACAGCTTCTGTCAACATACGGAATACAGGTAAGCGGAAAGGTAAAGAGACTGTGCAGCTATACATCCACGATGTTTACAGCACTTCTACACGGCCAGTAATGGAATTGAAAGGATTTAAGCAGGTGGAACTGGAACCTGATGAAAGTACTATCGTTGAGTTTCAACTATCAGAAGATATGTTGAAATACTACAATCATCAGTTAGAATATGTATGTGAACCAGGTGATTTTGAAATCATGATAGGCCCCGATAGCCGTAACGTAAAGAAATCGGTGATTACATTCAAATAGATAATAATAAATAATATAAGCATTGGTTATGAGAATGACATACGTGATACTCGTACTCGCTTGTCTGCTGATAGGGCAAGCGGAAGCTCAAATAGCAATCAAAGGCAACGATTTTTATATTGACGGAAAGAAATTCTTCATCAAAGGCATTGGTTATGAGGTAGGCGCACTTCCCGGACGTGATCCTAATCAACGTGAATTTAATGCAGAGCAACTACGCTTCGATATGGCACGCATCGCAAAAGGCGGATTCAACACCATACGTACTTGGGGAGCTTTTACGGATGAGGAGATGGCTGTTGTCAGCGAATTCAACCTCAAGATTATCATGGGCATCTGGATAGATCCTCACAGAGATTTCTCCGACCCTCTGTTTGCCGATGAGGCACGCAAAATTGTATCGCAGACGGTAAGCTACACCCGTAAGTATAATCAAATCATTGGTTATCTGGTGATGAACGAGCCTTTGGCGAATGACATCATGCACTCTGGCTATACACAAACCACCGCCTTATGGAAAAGTTTGGTCGACATCATTCACAATGCACATCCCGGTCGTCCGGTAAGTATCGCCAACACCCCGTGTGGCACCTTTGTCAATCCCGACCTCTTCGATTTCGGTGCCTACAACAACTATATATACAATCCGGTGATGGTGAACTTTTTGCATCAATACCGCAACTTTACTGAGTATGTATGCAGTTTGAGTTCAGAGGGCAAACCGGTAGTGATTACGGAATTCGGTCTTTCCGTATCAGGCAAAGGGCCGGGCAAGTATGGCTATGGAGGAAATACTCTGCAGGAGCAGAGCGATGGCGACATTACCATGTACAAAGGATTAGTGGATGGCGGAGCTAAAGGGGCTTGCGTATTCTGTTATAGTGACGGATGGTGGAAAGGAGGCAATCCATATCGACATAATAATGTTCCCGAAGAGTGGTTTGGTCTGATAGAATATGCCAATGCCGATGACCATCGAGGCAAAGAACGTCCCTCTTGGGAAGCTGTATGTCGTTTTCAGTCCGCTGTCATCACGTCACCCCGTTCGGAAGAAATCTATCAGCAGGAAATACCGATAGAGATATTCGCAAACGACACCATCAAGCGTATCGAAATCTATAGAAAAGATTCTTTACTATGGTCCAGACTCATCACAGGCGAGTACACGCATACCTCCATCCCCATGTTTGTTTCCCGTCCTACCGATGTAGTGTTGACGTTTAAGTGTTACGATGAAGTGGGACAGCTCATTAAACAGGAAGAAAAGATTATTTTGGTAACCAATCAGCCTATAACATTGCCCTCTATTGACATCCGGCACAATGCTGATTGTTGGGATACGCGCAAGCTTGACGTAACTTACAGCATCAAGGACAAGACAGACCTATTCACTTATTCAGATGTATTCGATTGCGCTTATTATCCACACATAGGTTTCGACTATGGTTTAAAAGATAGTATTCAGGCAACAGGCGATAAGCCTTTGATGTCTCATTGGGAAATAGGTCGAGACGTTCCGGTGTTTACCATCGGAGGTGCTTTCGACCTCCAATTGGGACAGTTCAAGAAGAGAATCTACAACCAAGTCACTTCTTGCCGGCCACCTAAAAAGCGTTCACTGCATTAACGAATGATAAATCTTGTATTAAGATAGAAAAAACAATGAAAATATACACAATATGTTTGTTCCTACTCTTCACCGGAGTTATGGCTAGTTGTTCGGATGCGCAAGATTCCGATATTCAAACGGACGGCATAGCAGGTTATTCCATCAAGGGTAAGGTGGTGGACGAAAATGGGATAGGAATTCCACAGGTAGAGTTCAAGATAGGCAATCGTACGGTATACAGCAATGCAGAAGGAGTATGGTGTGCCAATTATTTGCAGGGAACTGTGGAAGTGATACCTTCACACCATGATTTTCTTTTCTTCCCCTCTCAATTGAACTTCAGTGCGACCGATAGAGATGTCCTGTTGGTGGGAAGTGCTAAGAATGATAGACCTGCTTTTGCCTCCAATCTGTTGGCATGGCTGAAATCGATGCAATTGGATAACGGGCTGATAGCGAGCGTAGAATATGGGAATACTATTTCGTTGTACGATAATGCGTTAGCCGCTCTTTCATTTATCGCTATGAATGAATATAGTGCAGCAGAACGTATATTCGATTATTTCAATCAGCATATTGAATCTGAATTTTTATCCGGTACGGGCGGATTCTACCAATTTCGTGACATATCGGGTAAGCCAAGCGGCGACCGCTGGGCAGGTGACAATGCTTGGCTGTTGATAGCACTAAACAATTATGCTTCTAAAGTAAATGCCCAAAAGTACAATAATCTTTCCATAGCAATAGAGACGTGGCTACGTGGATTGCAAGACGCAGACGGTGGCGTATGGGGAGGAACAACTGTTGACGGGACACGCATCGACAAGGTAACTGAAAATATGATTGACGTTTACGCCGCTGTTCGTGGCTATGACGAGTTTCATCGTTCCATACTGAGTTTCTTGAAACGGTACAGATATGATACGAAAGAAAAATTTCTTGTGGCATCTTCAACGGGACGTTATCAGTATGCGTTGGACAATCATGCTTGGGGATATTGCGCTTTCGAGGACTTTCCGATAAGTAGTCTGAATAAAACAAGTATATATCAAACTACCCAAAAGGCTACACTGAATGGAGTTTCCATAACAGGTTTTGCACCCGATATAGACAAAGACATTGTCTGGCTGGAGGGTATGGGGATGATGGTAGTAGCCTTTCAAAAAGCACAGAAGGATGAATTAGCTTCCACCTACCTCAACGAAACAGAGAAGTTGTTTATTCCAAGCCGTAAATATTTGGGGGCAATGGGACTTCCTTATGTCTCCAATTTTGGTACCACTTTCGGCAATAAGGAATTGTGGACAGGAGCCGATACACAAATCTGTGTTTCGGCTACAGCCTGGTGTTTATTCTCCTTAATTAGGTTTGATCCGATGGCATCTGAATATCACAGGGGTGCTACTAAAACAGATAAATTCTGGTTGGAATAGAGGGTATCTGCTCGTACACCCTCCAAATTAAGACCGCAAAACGAAATGTGATAGCTTCCCAAAACGAAATGTGTTTTTTGTATATATTAAGGAAAAACTAATTAAAATTTATTCGTAAATTTGCAATAGGAAAACCAACATAATTAAAATTTATTCGTATGCAAAACTTATTCACCATTATCGTTGCCAGCCGACAAACTCACCTACGCAGACGGCACGCTTCGTGGCGCATCCGACGCGCGCATCGTGGTTTGCAACGTGATGGGCCAGGTGGTAGCCAACACTGTCGCGACAGAGATTCCTACCGCAGGTTGGCAGCCGGGAATCTACATTGCCCGTCAAGGCAATTCGGTAGTGAAATTCGTGGTTAAATAAGGGAATAAACAAATAAACAAACATAAAATTTATACAAAATGAAAGCTAATTTATACACAACGATTCTTTTGGCAGGAGCAATGATTACTGCTGCCAGTGCGTACGCACAACCAACAACTTCCGCTCCGACACCTCCCGAATTGGCGAAGAGCAAGGTGATATCAATCTACAGCGACTCCTATGCGTCGACAGGTTTTGAATTCGGAGACTGGGGTAGCGGCACAGCTTACGCCCCGGAGAAAATCGGCGATACCGACAATGTGGCTAAATTCACTACAACCGCCCTGGGTTATTTCGGGTGGGGGTTTAAAAATGTCAACACCGCTGCGATGGACAAACTCCATGTCGACATCTATGCCGACGCTGCATTTTCTGTCCGCGTGGTGCCAATCACCGGTGGAAAAGAAGTGGGTCAGACCATAGACGTCAGTGCAGGCAAGTGGACAAGCGTCGACCTTGAAACCAAGACATTCGCCGACGGCGGAGCCAATCTTGCCAACGTGTATCAAATCAAGTTTGACAACGTTCCGAGTCAGACGTTCTATGTCGACAATGTTTATTTCTGGAGCACATCGACCGATGTTGATACCGAAGCGCCAGCCGGGCTTACAGCGACGCTTGTAGAGTCGGCGTTCACATCGGTGACACTTTCCTGCAAGGCAACCGATAACAGCGGTGCTGTTGAGTTTGTCGTTGCAGACGAGGCAAAAGGCTACAACAAGACAGCAGGCGGAGTTTCCGGCGAAGCAACCACAGTGGTTCTCGACGGACTTACAGCCGGCACCGATTACAACTTCACAGTCAAGGCTCGCGATGCCGAAGGCAACGAGTGTGCCGATGTCGCAACAATCGTCGCATCGACAGCAGCCCTGCCAGAGCCAGCGAACAAGGCATCATTACCAGACTCTAAGGTAATCTCAATCTTCTGTGATGAGTATACTCCGGTCTGCCCGTTCGGCATCGGCGGATGGGGACAGTCGACAACAGCGACATTTTTGCAACTTACCGCCGATGACCAGGCGATGTATCTTGACAACTTCAACTACCTCGGTCTTGAGCTCAACAACAACAAGCCGGCGTTTGACGCCAGCGATATGCTCTACCTCCACCTCGACGTTTATCCGCTGACGCTCACCAAACTTGAGGTCACTCCAATCTGGGGTGCAGAGAAACTCGTTGATTGCGGTGAACTCACGGCAGGAAAGTGGAACACTATCGTTCTGCCGTTGACATCATTCGACGGCATCCGTCTTGACAACATCTATCAAATCAAGTTTGTAGGTCAGCCTGACGGAACCGCCAAGGCTCTTCTCGACAACATCTACTTCGCTACAGAAGACAGCAGCGGTGTGGCATCGATGGCAGCCGACAAACTCACCTACGCAGACGGCACGCTTCGTGGCGCATCCGACGCGCG
>ENA-ORMS01000331-ORMS01000331.1-human-gut-metagenome-genome-assembly--contig:-NODE-331-length-49923-cov-28.417282_pt1 | contig 49923 bp, 55 predicted proteins | sample MGYA00242104_ERZ508997 | MGnify/ENA primary metagenome ERZ508997 (study PRJEB26280, sample SAMEA2338704) | human gut metagenome | biome: human gut; feature: human-associated habitat; material: faeces...
TCCATAATCGAAAAAATTCCCCCAAAAGGAGTGAGTTTCTCAGATTTTATTTGTACTTTTGCCATGTCATTCAGATTTTTGTTTGTTTTTGTTTTACAACACTAAGATAAGTGAAATTTCTGACATGGCAAAATCCTGAGCAACTTTTTGTTGCTCAGGTGCTTATAAAAAATATTAAATTATAGTGTTGCGGAAATTAGAGTAATAAGAAACTCTTTCTATTAGCACTAAAAACTATTCTGCTAATAGAAAGAGTTGATCATTCATACAATTGATATCAGGGAAGAAGCCTACTGACGTGCATCAGCCAGTTCATTATATCCCCAAACCATGATGAGGACAACGATGCCAGCCAGTACCATCAGGAGATTCTGAGAGTGGGCGATGGAATCTGCCACATGCGTAAGGGCACGCGAACCGGAGAGGAGGAAATCTATCTTCATAGAGAAAAGCCACCCCTGAATCTGCTCCCATCCCTGACAGACTACTGCTATGATGATGCCTGCTGCCACACAGGCTGCCGTCCATAAATGTTCCAGGCGCTGGCGCTTAACCAGCGACATCGCAGTATCAGTTTCGGGTAAAGCCGGCAATGCCTGCATCACCCTGTCTGAGAATCCGTCATCAGGAATCTCTGACATCTGGCAATCGGAAAAGAACATCTTCAAGAGTTCTTCATCCTGAGGGTTCAACGGATCCCCTTTCATGCTCTCCAACTTCTTATCATTTATCTTATCGGTCATAACCATTCTGTTTTAAGTAACTTGCAAGTTTCTGTTTTCCTCGAGAGAGATGCGACTTGATGGTGCCTTGCGCCATTCCCGTCACCTCTGCAATCTTATCTATAGAGAGTCCATCCATCAGCTGCAGCGTGATGCATGTACGTTCATTTTCGCTCAATATCTGTAGTGCCTTGAGCAAATCCATCTTCAATCCGGCATGGGCGCCCTGTGCATTCTTACTGGAAACGGCAGGCGTATCGATGTCCTGCGTCTCCTTATGACTGCGGGTATAATCATACCATACATTATAGGCGATGCGGTAGAGCCAGGTGGAGAAAGAGGCTGTACCCCTGAAACCGGACAGATGGGTATATGCCTTGACAAAGGTATCCTGAGCCAAGTCGTCACTCAGCTGCGCATCCCCCAGCGTCTGCCGCAGGAAGAACCCACGAATGGGTGACTGATACTTCCTGACCAGCAGGTCGAACGACTTGCGGTCATGAAGCATCACCACCTTCGTGACGAGAGAGATATCGGATAACTTTTCCACCTTATATATATATATTAACTAATAATTGTTGTTCTTTTCCTTGTGACTTCCCATCCTATTGAGAAGCCATGATACATTGAATGTCGGCTGCTAGATCGGAGTTCCATTATATCCCGTGCCCTGATCGCCATGACGGTTCTTCCACCAGTCCTTGATGGCAGGAAGCGAGCCGATAACGGTCTGACCGATGCCATAGAAGAAGACCAGAGCTCCGATGCCAGCCAGGAAATCAGCATCCCACCAGGCAAACATGGCGCACAAGCCGGCTCCCAGGAAGGCATTTCTCAATCCACGCTTTACCAGATACTCATCGCTCTGCTTGTCTATCGGCCGGTCGCTTTCCGGAACATTGATGCCCTTCTCCATCGCCATCTCCGCCAGTTTCATCCGGTCATTATGGCGGCGAATCAGATATCTGATAACCAGAAATACGATGATCAGCGGAGCAAAGACAAACAGCAGACCGAAGATGATACAGAAGATGATCATAACAGCCAGCGCTCCGCCACCAAATACCGAACCGATGAAATCGAACGGATCATCATAGTTGTCTAAACTGTATCTAGAATGAACAGACTTATTATCATTCTCATCATAATCATCATAGTTGGCCGAATCTGTACTGGTTGTATCAGAATAAGCCTCCAACGCCTCGTCGTCTTTATCCTTCGAAGCAGATGGCTGTGCGGCAGATGCAGGAGCAGCCTTTGAATCTACCTGTTGGGTAGTTGGATGATAACGATGTTTTGGAGCAGAAGACGCCAAAGACACTTGGGTGGCTCCGATGCTCATAACGAGCGCTAATGCCAATATTGCTTTCTTCATATCATTATTTTTTATTGTTTTACCTTGTTATTTGAAAAATTTCTGCTTCTTAGACGCATCTCTTCGCGATTTAGTTGCAAAGAAACGAAAAATTTCTTATTTTTGCAAACAAATTAAAGAAAAAGAAACAGAATGAAGACATTACCTGAAGATTTCAGAACATATACGCAGGCACTGATGGGCGAAAAGCTGTATCAGCGTCTGGAGCATGCTATCCTTGAAGAGGAGGCACCAACCAGTATCCGCATCAATCCTTTTAAATGCAAGGATGCTGATGGCGAACCGATTCCCTGGTGTCCGGAAACCGGACGTTATCTCTCTACGCGTCCCGGATTCACCTTCGATCCGCTGCTGCATGCCGGCTTATATTATGTACAGGAAGCCTCATCCATGTTTGTTGATATGGCTATCCGACAGTACGTAAAAGAACCGGTGATGATGCTGGATCTCTGTGCTGCCCCTGGCGGAAAGTCGACTGCCGTAAGGGCTGCCTTGCCGGAAGGGAGTCTGCTCTTCAGCAACGAACCGATGCGCACCCGCTCGCAGATTCTTGCAGAAAACGTACAGAAGTTCGGTCATCCGGATATGATTGTTACCAACAACTATCCCCGCGATTACAAGAAATCGAAATTGCTGTTTGATGTGATCCTTACCGATGTTCCCTGCTCCGGCGAAGGAATGTTCCGCAAAGATGAAGGGGCTATCGGCGAATGGAGTACCCAGAATGTGAACAACTGCTGGCAGCTGCAGCGCGAAATCGTATCGGATATCTGGAACTGTCTGAAGCCAGGCGGTATCCTGATTTACTCTACCTGCACCTTCAATGCGCACGAAGATGAGGAGAACGTGGACTGGATATGCGAAGAACTTGGCGCTGAAGTGATGGCACTGGAGGGTGTAGAAGATGCATGGAACATCACCCGCAACCTCACGGGCACCGACTTCCCTGTTTACCGGTTCATTCCTGGCGTTTCGCGAGGCGAAGGTCTGTTTATGGCGATTCTGAAGAAAGAGGGCGAATGGGAAGCCGGCTCACCAGCCAAGGAGAACAGGAAGGATAAGAAGAAGAAAGACAAGAAGGTGGCGAAAGGAAAGGGACCGGAGATTCCGGACGGCTGGCTGAAGGCTGATACGGAATGGATACCTGCAGAGAGCAACGAGACGGTTTACGCTATTCCGGGCAGATGGAAAGACATCTACGACCAGGCAGAAAAGAACCTGAAGGTGCTGCATGCAGGTGTGAAACTGGGAACAGACAAGGGAAAGGGACTTATCCCCGACCAGGCTCTCGCTCTCTCTACGATGCTCAACAAAGATCACTTTCCACAGGTGGAGTTATCCTACGATGATGCCATCCGCTACCTTCGCAAGGAGGCTGTGAATCTGCCTGCCGATACGCCTAAGGGTTATGTACTGGTAACCTACAGACAGGTTCCGATAGGCTGGGAAAAGAACATTGGCAACCGTGCCAACAACCTCTATCCGCAGGAGTGGAAGATCAAGAGTAGCCATGGGACGGGAAAAGTTGAAATAGTTAATAGTTAAAAGTTTATAGCAAGAATGGATAATTCAACATTCAACACTTAACATTCAACATTCTATAGTTAACAGTTTACAGCAAGAATGAATAATTCAACATTCAACACTCAACATTCAACATTAAAATAAAAAATGTTCAGCATCATCGCCTGTATATCAAAAGTGCATAGAGCTATCGGGTACAAGAACCGGTTGCTCTACGCCATCCCATCGGACATGACCCGATTTCGTATGCTCACAACCGGACATACGATCATCATGGGCAGGAAGACATTTGAGTCGCTGCCGAACGGAGCCTTGCCCAACCGCCGCAATATTGTTATCTCGAAGACAAGAGAGCAGATAACAGGGTGCGAAGTATGCAGCTCTCTGGAAGAAGCACTGGCAGCAAGGAAAGAAGAGGCAGCAAGGAAAGAAGAGGTTGGAAACAAAGAAGAGGTTGGAAACAAAGAAGCATCAGATGAATGTTTCATCATCGGAGGAGCCAGCATATATGAACAGGCTTTGCCTTTTGCAGACAAGCTTTATCTCACAATCGTAGAAAAGGAACCTGAACATGCCGATACCTTCTTTCCGGAAATCAATCCGGCAGAATGGGAAGTGACAGAAAAAGAAATGAGGAATGAAAACGGCTTACCGTTCACATTCCTCACCCTTTATAGAAAGCAGTAATCCCGCAGGGAGCTACTGCTTTTTTTCTTTTTATATCTTATTTCTCTGCTGCAGCCTCCTCATCAGTTTCCTCTTCATCATCGTTGAAACTCTTGAGATCCTGCATAGAAAGCTGACGGTTGATAGATGCATTGAAAGAGATGATGGTCTCGCTGCGAGACAATCCCAGTGGCTGCAACTTGTCGTGGATGATTTCCAGGAGATGGTGGTTGTTCAGCGCATAAATCTTGATAAACATATCAAAACCGCCTGTAGTATAGTGACACTCCACAACCTCAGGAATCTTCTTCAACTCCTCTACAACCTGGTCAAACTTCTCAGGCTCCTTCAGATAGAGTCCCATATAAGCACAAGTTTCGTAACCTATCTTTTCTGGGTCAATGATGAATTGTGAACCCTTGATGATACCAAGATTTGTAAGTTTAGCAACACGCTGATGAATGGCAGCACCGCTCACGTTGCAAGCGCGTGCCACTTCCAAAAATGGAATACGGGCATCCTGAGAAATCAGCTTCAGAATCTGCCTATCTAATGAATCTAAAATTTGTTTTGACATAATACTAATAATTTGCTTGCAAAGATAATACAAAAAATTAATAAAAGCAACTTTTTAAGAGAAAAACATGATAAATTAATATTATTTTCCATTTTCTGTGGCAGAATAACTGATTTTTAGTGCTTTTGCCTGGCGCAAAGCCTGCTTTACATCGGTTATCACACCCATCTTTGTCTCTTGGTCTGCTTTGATTGATACGGTCATCAGCTTCTGGTCTTCCGGCGACATACGCTTCTTTTCTGCCGAAATGTAATCCATCACTTCGGGAGCCGAAGCAAACTTATCATTCAACTGAATCTGGGTACCGGTACCATACTTTGCCTGCATCTCTTTGGTTGGCTTACCTATATAGATATGGCTCACCGCCGATTTCTTGGTCAGGCGGGTGAGTTCCTTGCCTCGTGGCAAACGGCAGTCTACCTTCAAGGTAACCTGGCGCATGTGGGTAACAATCATAAAGAAGAACAATACGGAGAAAATGAGGTCTGGCAGAGAAGATGTATTCAACCCTGGCACTTCATGCGATTTCTTATGAAAATTCATCATTGTTTACCTCCTTTCTGCTGTTCAGTAGCTGTTTCTGCCGAATTTTCTTCCCCTTGCTTTTCTTCAGCATTGGCATCAACACGCTGGTCGGCATGAGTCATTGCGTTGGCATACGACTCTGTGATGCGCTGCGGACAGATGTTGCGCACCTGTTCTTTCTGGTCATTGTTCAAGAGGGCATAATCCCTGTGATATTTCTTCTGGGCTGTTTCGTTGCGTAGCTGGCTATATGCTTCCATCAGCTGATTCTGCATCTGGAAATAGAGATTATAGTCGGCATCGCGATCACTCTCGATAGAGATGAGATGTTTCTTGCCCAGGCGGTGTACAAAGCGGATGGTTTCTTCCTTGAGCCGGCTCACCTGCATCGGCTTACCGTTGACCAAAAGCGTATCGCCAGCCGTCAGGCGCAACTCCATGAGGTTAGCCTTGTCTACCACCGACTGCTGCTGTTCCTTCTTCTGCGGTTCAGGTGAAGGGAGTTGGCGCAACAGTCCCTTATCCACATCCATTGATGTGGTGACAAGGAAGAATATCAACAGCATGAACGAGATGTCGGCTGTAGATGTGGTATTCAGTCCCGGGGTTTCGTGTTGCTTCCTTCTAATCAGCATATTTAATCCTTATTTATAGAATAGAGAGCCCAAAGCACTCTCTTTAGTTTTTCTTCCGAATATAACGTGTGGCACCGAAACAGACGGCACCGATTCCTGCCACCAGCATCAGGAGCGATGTGATGACAAACATATCAGAAAGCTTGAGCCAAAGCCAGTCGGCATAATTCTCGCCATTGATGAGCATCGGAGCAGAACCGCCCAAAAAGAAGGTAAGCAGCAAAACTGCCAAAGTTCCGATCCATGTGATGCGGAAGATGCGGCGCACGGGAATGCCATTCACTACAGCCTCCGACTTGCTGCTGCGATAATCTCTGATCATGGAAAAGACAGCCAGACCTGTACCTCCTATCAGGAAGAGCCACATCAGCAGGATGAGCACATCGGTAAAGAGAGGCGCATTAAAGTCGGGGTTCTCTTCGAAAGGCAAATCGTAGCCTACCAAAAAGAACAGACCGAAAACCAGCACCGCCAGTCCTATCATGATATAGAACACCTGCTGCGATATCTTTTCGGCCGACTTCGTCTTCTGCTTTGAAAATTGAAATTTAACCATTTCTCTCTTCGTTTATTTATTCTTGGCAATAATATCCATTAAAGTAACCGCCGACTCCTCCATCTGGCTTGTCAGGTGCTCCACCTTAGAAAGGATGTAGTTATAGAAAACCTGAAGGATGAGGGCTACGATGATACCGAAGATGGTAGTGATGAGCGCCACTTTCATACCCGAAGCAACGATAGTAGGACTGATATCGCCCGCCTGCTGAATCTGGTCGAACGACATGACCATACCGATCACGGTTCCGAGGAATCCGAGCGATGGCGCCATAGCGATAAAGAGTTTGATCCAGGAGCAGCCCTTCTCCAGATTAGCCGCCTGAACGGTACCATATCCGCTTACCGAGCGCTCGATGTCATCAAGACTCTCGCTGATATGCATCAAACCCTGGTAGCAGATAGAAGCCACCGGTCCGCGGGTATTCCGGCAGAGCGTCTTAGCCCCTTCCACATCTCCCGCCGACACCTTCTGGTCGATATCCTGCATCAACTTCTTGGCGTTGATTTCAGAAAGACTCAGATAGATGATGCGCTCGATACAGAAAGCCATACCCACGATGAGGGCGATGGCAACGAGAGACATAAATCCCGCATTACCCTCTATAAACTTTGTCTTAAGAGCTTGATGAAATCCCATGTTCTCTTCTTGAGCCATCATAGGCAGAGAACACATCCATGTGAAAACCAATATTGCAAAACGTGCAATAGCTGTATTTTTCTTCATATACCTTATTATATATATAAAAGCGGAAAGAGGGGGATTCGAACCCCCGAACCGGTTTTGCCGGTTACACGCTTTCCAGGCGTGAACCCTCAATCCGTAATCGTTTATTTTTCAACACTTTACAAAACAGCCCTTTCTGAACTGCACGCATTTTGCACGCAAGCCCCGTTTTTAACACTCGCAGATACGCAATCACGCTCCAAGAAAGCACCCTCACCAAGGAGGAGCCAGCGAGCGGAAACACCATAATCACGAACCAGATAGGTGAGCCAGGACAGCTGGAACAAATCACGAGACGGATCCTTCTCGCAGCTGTTCATGTTCCACCGATTAATACCATAGCGGTCGGTGAAGGTTTTCTTTCCACGAATCACACGCTGCTCCTTCAGCAGACGAAGAGCCAGGAAGAACCGACAGGCGACCTTGACAGATTCAACACTTTGCATAACACAAACATTTAATCATTCAAAAACATCACCCTCATCTTCATCGTCGCCATAGACATCACCAGCATAGATAGCCTTTTCTACTTTATCCCAAACCTCCTTCTTTTCGGGAAGTTCAGAACGAAGGACAGACAACGCATTATAGCGAGGGCTTACCAACGACGGATCACCATCCTGCCCTGTCGCAATAAGCGCAAGGCTATCAAGCTCCGCATCCTTATATTCACGAGCCATCTGCTTTTCAATCCACTTCTGGCGAATAGCCTCCTCGGAGTTCCTGGAGGTGCAAGACCAAAGCGAGGTAAAGACAAACAGCACAAATAAGACCTTTTTCATTCATTTATTCATTTACGAAATAGACAGGAGTGATACGAAGAAGAGACCTGTCATCTTCCGACATTTTAGAGTAATACCGAATCCATAGATCCAAGAATTCATCGCCATCAATAAGACGAACGCTCCTATGGGATTCACGAGCTGCCCGATGAGCCTCCGATGTAAACAAGCCAGAAGTAACCACCAAACCAGCATCACCATCACGATTAAGCAAGCCGACCAACTGACGAACGACTTCAACAGACACGGATGAGGAAGGCGTGTGCTTAACCTGCACCTTAACACGAGGGATGGTCGCACCAAGAGGATCATGGAACGCCAAGACATCAACACCGCCATCTTTTCCCTTTGGAGCCACGAACGGAGTGAAGTAACCCATCGCATGGAGAAGGGCAGCCACCATGTCCTGGAATTCGTAAGGAGAACGAGAAGCAATGGCAGCACGCAAACCTTCATCAGCACGCTCCTTCATTTCGCCAAGGGTGAGTGAGGCAGAACTTGCTGGGAGGATATCGCCAGACGGAGAAGCAGAAGCCTCGCCCGAACATTTCTTATAGGCTGCGGTCGCCAGGTCGAAGGCTTCAGACTCAGAAGAGGAAGAGAGACAAGCGACACCATCCTCGGTTAAATACCAAGTACCCCTCTGCTTTCGGATGAAGCCAGCAGCCACATAGCAGGAGGAATACCATGACAGGAAATTGTGCCAACGGACAGAACCTCCCACGTTTTCCAGCTCCCAGCCCGAAAAATCGCAACATTCCCCCAAGAGAGAGCGCAACACGGAAAGACGGCACGAACCACCCTGCTCTTTGAGCAAACGCATTGCAGCGAACATTACCTTCATGCCACATTGGGCAGTTCGAGAATACACACCAGCCATTAATTGCCTCCTTTCTGACTTTCCATCAAGGAGAGCAAGCGGTCAATTTGCTGGTCTTTTTTTTCCAAAAGACCAAGAAAACGCTCGGAGATGGTGGAAATTTGGTTTTGAGAACCCAAAACAGCCACCGAACTATCTGAAGCGTTTGCAGTCCCACCGCTTTCGTTTGGATAGAAAAAGCAAACGCTTTTGTTTGTAACACGAGCGATATCCTCCAAAAGCCCACTTTTCACATTGTCCGAGCGCAAGGCATTATGAAGCCTCTGGTCGCCCTCATAACCAAGCAAGCGAGACAATTCAGCAAGGGAGATACCCTCAGCCGCCAAAAGTTCCTTTATTTTTTGTCCTGTCATAACCTTTTGTAAATCAATTAGTTAAACATATAGCCCCATTTAGTTAAGACTAATTAACACACGAAAACGAAAGAAATACACAAATTTGTTTGGTGATACAAACGTTTTTGTGTATCTTTGCACTCGAAAAACGTTAGTAATAACGTTACAACGCACAAAAGTAAACAAAAAAGTTGAAATAACAAAATAAAAAGGAGAAAAAATGACAGAGATTGATTTGATGACTCCAATGGAGAGGAAGAGAAAGGAGCGCAACGAGGCAATCATCGCAGAGTTCAAGGAGCTCGCACCAAAGCTCACAGCGCAGGGAACGAAGCCATACCGCATACTGCGAGCATTGGCTGAGAAGCACGGAATCACCACCAGCGGTGTCCGTTTCATTCTGGTCGAGGCAGGCGTTTACGAGACTGCCGAGAAAGTAAGTAAATCACAATAAAAAAAAAGACAGGAGGCAAGACATGAAAAAGATTGAAAGAGGAATCATGTGGGCAGCAGCGATATCAGCCATGGTTCTAGGAATCACGCAGACAGCGACCGCCATCATCCGTGGCGAATGGTTCATGGCTTTTGTTTTTGGGGTGTTCATCGCAATAAGCAAAGGGATGATGGAAGCCCTGGACGCTAAGAAGAGAAAGGAGGTATCCGATGACGGAGACGCAGCCTAACATCAACCCAGCAGGACGGTACACCATCGCCAAGACCTGCGAGATTCTACAGATCAACCGCACCACCCTGCACCGCCACACCAAGAAGGGTCACATCAAGGTTTACTACCGCAAGAGTACGAACCGACCATTCTACAAGGGGCTGGACATTTTGAAATTTTGGCAGATTGCCATATAACATAAGTTTAACGTTTAGATTGAAGAAATTATGGGATTATTTAGTAACAAAGAGACAGAAGAGAAGAACGAGTTCGGATTCATCGGAGCTTCAGAGTGGATAAACGAACAGGCTAAGACTGCAAAAGCCTTCAACGAGGAGGACGACAAGATGGCTGGGCAGGACAAGCCAAAGCAGGCTCGGTTTCATGGAGAAATTGGAGCATGACAATGAGATGACAGCAGGCTCGAAAGAATTAATGAAACACTTGATAGAAATCATTTAATACAGCAACATGAGAATAGAATTCAAAACCATCACCATTAAGAACTTCAAGGGAGTTCTTGGCGAGAGAACAATCAACTTCAACCCAACGCTCACCCAGATCATGGGAGCGAACCACGCAGGCAAGACCACCATCGTGGATGCAGTACGCTGGGTATTGTTCGACAAGAACAGCGAAGGAATGCAGGTATTCGGCATTGACCCGAAGGACGAGAACGGACAGGTTATCCACCACCTCGACAATACCGTAGTGCTGGAATTGACAGCAGACGGAAAAGACTACAAGCTCGAAAAGGTAAGAACAGAGACCTGGACGAAGCCACGTAAGAAGGAGGAGGCAGAGATGAAGGGACACACCACCAAGTTCTTTGTCAACGAAGACAAGTACACCGCAAAGGACTATGCGGCATTCATTGACAGCCTCTGCAAGGAGGAGCTTTTCAAGATGCTGACAATGCCTTCATACTTCCCGAACCTTCCAGCAGAGAGCCAGCGCAAACTGCTGATTAAGATGGTCGGCAGCACCAGCGACGAAGATATCGCAGGCGACAACGAGGACTTCAAGGCATTGCTTACGACCCTGGCAGGTACGGACATTCAGAAGTATCGAGAGCAGCTCCGATACAAGATTTCCGAGCTGAAGAAGGAAATCGGGCAAATACCAAGTCGCATCAACGAGAACACCGAGGAGCTGAAGAAGCTGGAGAAAGACAAGCCGAACTTCGAGCTGACAAGAAAGAGAGTCAAGGAAATCGAGAAAGGCATCGAGAACATCGACAATGAGCTCACGGACTTAAGCCGCACCGTAGACGCAGATTTCAACGAGCGCACAAAGGAGCGCACCGAAATAAACAAGCTCAAGAAGCGCATGGAGGAAATCGTACAGAGCTACCAGGATAAGAACACGGCAGAGGAGCGCAAGCACAAGAAAGCCATCGACGATGCCAAGTACGAAATCGAGGTAACAGACAGATCCATCCGCAACGCCAAGGCTGCGGTCGAGGATGCGGAAGCGCAGCTCAACAAGATAACCATCGCAAGCGAAGACTTCAAGAACCGCTGGAATAAGCTCGACCAGACGACATTCTCCTGGGACGACAACCAGGAGGTCTGCCCTACCTGCCACCAACGCCTGCCACAGGAAGACATAGACCGCATGAAGGCAGAGATGGAGGGTAACTTCAACGACAACAAGAGCAAGCAGTTCGACGCAATGTACGAAGAGGCAGCCAGAATCAAGAAGCGCAAAGCTGACGCAGAGGCAACCATCAAGACCGCCAAGGACAACCAGGTAAAGCTGGATCAGCAGCGCACGGAGCAGGAAGAAGCCTTAAAGAAGGCGCAGGAAGCTCAGCCGAACCTCGTCTATCACACGGACGATGAGGAATACCAGCAGCTGCAGATGGACGTGAACACAAGAACAGCAGCCCTTGAAGCAAGAACCGCTGAAGAGACAAGCGATACCAGAGTGCAGCAGGAAGCCAACCTCAAACAGCGCAAGGCTGAGCAGAACCGACTCCGAGACGAGCTCCGAGATGAGCTGGCGAAGGAACAGCGCATCACCGACAAGCAGAACCGCATCAAGGAGCTGGAGGACAGACAGAAGAGCTTGAACCAGCAGCTAACAGACCTGGAGAAGCAGGACTACACAGCCGAGCAGTTCACCATCGCCAAGATTACAGACCTGCAGACAAAGGTCAACAAGCTCTTCACAAACGTTCAATTCCAGATGTTCGAGCCATTCATTACAACAGAGGGAATCAAGACGACATGCGAATGCACAATGCACGGCACGCCTTACAGAGACCTCTCGACCAGCGAGAAGATAAACGCAGGAATCGACATCATCAACGCAGCCTGCCGATTCAACGACATCTACGCACCTTTGCTCATTGACAACGCAGAGAGCATCACGGACATCTTGCCGACAAGAAGTCAGCAGATTCTCCTCATCGTTTCACGAGACAAGGAGCTAACGATAATTCAGTAACAATTTTAAAAAGAAAGTGATTATGACACAAACACCTCAACAGGGAGGACAGCAGCCGCAGACGCAGCTCACCTCACAGAACGCAACTGCTTTAAAGCGCATGCAGGAAGAGACAACGCAACAGATTATGGAAAGAGTAACAGGCTGGCAAGAGACAGGCGAGGTCGTCCTGCCAAAAGGCTACCACGTAGGAAACGCCATCAAACTAGCCTGGCTTTACCTCCAGACGGTAGAGAACCTGCAGCACCAGAAGGCAATCGACTACTGCACCAAGGACAGCATTTGCAACGCCCTCTTGAACATGGTCATCAACGGAGAATACCCACAGAAGCATTGCTACTTCATCATGTACGGCAACCGCCTCGAATGGCAGGAGCGATACCTGGGTAAGCTCATGCGAGCAAAGCGAGACACAGAAATCGGGAAGGTCAACGCCCAGGTCATCTACGAAGGAGACGAGTTCGTCTACACAATCGACGAGAACGGAGAGAAGCAGCTGGTCAAGCATGTGCCGAACCTTGCCAATATTGACAACACCAAGATTCTCGCAGCCTACGCAGTGGTCATTAACAAGGACGGCACACGCCACATCGAGGTTATGACAAAAACGCAGATCCAGAAGGCATGGGAACAGGGAGCCATGAAGGGCAATAGCGGAGCACATAAAAACTTCACAGACCAGATGTGCATGAAGACCGTCATCCAGCGAGCCTGCAAGATTGCCCTCGACAGCACCGCTGACCCAGGCGATGACGACGACGACCCAAACCACTACGACGAAGCGACAGCAGAGCGAGAGGCTGCACAAGGCAGACAGGCTATCGATGCAGAAGCGGTGGAGGTCAAGGACGAACAGGTAGCCGCACCAGCTCCGAAGGGACTCGAAGCTAACGCAAGCTACATCGACATGAGCAATACACAGCAGCCAGCAGCAGAACCTGCTCCTGCTGCCAACGCAAACGCAGGGACAGGAGCCAGCAGAGCCTGCCCATTGCCATAACCATAGGAGGGAAGAGCAATGAAGATGACAATCCTCGGAAGCAGCAGCAAGGGAAACTGCTACGTCTTGCAAAACGACAGCGAAGCCCTGATCATCGAGGCAGGCATGAGCCTCGCAGAGGTCAAGAAGGCACTCGGATGGGACATCGCAAAGGTGAAAGTTTGCATAATCTCACACCAGCACAACGACCACGCAGGACACGCAGCCGAATACGAGAAGGCAGGAATACCGCTGCTGGCTCTCCCCTCCGTTATTGAAGCCAAGAACCTGGAAGCAACCACAACCACCGCCATCAAGGATGGGTGCGGTTACATTTACGGAGGCTTTAGGATCCTGCCATTCAAGGTGAAGCACGACGTACCATGCGTAGGATACCTCATCGAGCACCAGGAGACAGGACGCATCCTGTTCTTCACGGACACCTACGCAATGCCTTACGATTTCCCGAACATCACCCACTTCATGGCAGAAGCGAACTACAGCGACGAGATTCTCGACCACAACGTCCTCGAAGGCTACATACCAGCAGCACTCCGAAGAAGAGTTATCACCAGCCACATGAGCATCGACAACACCATCGGAATCTTGAAGCGACACGACCTCACCAAGACGAAGGACATCCTCCTAATCCACCTTTCAGATGGAAACAGCAACGAGAAGGAGTTCATCACCAAGGTGCGGAGAGCGACAGGTAAGACAACGAGAGCAGCCAGCCCAGGAATGGAGCTGGACTTCGATAAAGGATTTATTGACATTTAAATTTTACAACATGGCAGAAGAAAAAGAAGAAAAAATCAAAATCGTAGAGCCAGGACGAGAGAACGACAAGCTCACGAAAATGGCAGAAGGAGTCTATAAGACTATCGATGACTACAGCGAGAAGAACGAGCTGCACTGCTTAGTTCTCATGGCAGACAAGACAGGAGGCGCATCCTTCATCATCGGAGACGAAAAGATGATAGCCAAAGAGTTCAAGGAGCTCACAGGATATCACGAGGCATTCAAAAAAGTTTTAAACTTGATAAAGAAATAACAACATGGAAAAAGAAGTAATTCAAGTAGAGATCCCAGCAGGCAAGAAAGCCGCATGGGTGGATGGTTTCCTCAAGCTCGTAGATGCAGAAGAGGAACAGAAGAAGGACGAACGTCCTATCACGGAGAGAGTGAAGACATTCGAGGATGCCTGCAAGGAGCTGGGCGAAGACCACAAGCTGGTACAGCAGTACAGAGCTATAGAAGGAACGCCACTGATGGATAGCATTGATGTTGTAGCATACTTCAAGCTGCGCATCATTACTGCGGCACTCAACGAGGGATGGGTACCACAATTCACAGAAGATGAAGAACGATGGTACCCTTACTTGACACTTTGGTTTGAAGGAGAGCTTGAAGACAAGAGCGACGAGTGGAAAGACGAAAGAAACCTACAAGTCCCTGTTGTTGTTGGTAGTGCGCACTCCGGCTCCGATGTCGGTGTTTCGGCTCTGGCCTCGGACTTCGTTGCGTCGGATTCGGTCACGTACGTCGGGTCTGCCCTCGTCTTCCGAAAAAGCGAAATCGCCCGCTTTGCGGGTCAACAATTCACAGAATTATGGGCAAATTATTATACAGGAAAGGAGGTAACATCATGGAGAAATATCTAGGACTTGAATACGAAGACCTTGCAGAGCGAGAGCAATACATCAAGGACAACGCAGACAGCATCGAGAACATGGGCTACAGCAAGCCTATTCCAAGCGATCAGATAGAGAAATTGAAGGAAACCCTGGCAGATGCCAGCATCAAAAAGCTGGAGCAGGAAGAGGCGAAGAAGGCAGCCGTCCAAATGTACAACGAGGAAATCAAGGGCTACAAGCTCACTATCAAGGACGCAGCAGACAAGCTCAAGAGCAAATCGACCTACGTGAAGGAGCCATGCTACAAGCTCATCGACCAGCAAAAAAGACAGGTCGGCTACTACACCAAGGAGGGTACGCTGGTCTACCAGCGAGCAGCACGCCACGACGAGCTGCAACCTAACATTTTTAAGCTCGCACCCAAGACAGGAACCGACGACAAGTAACAGAAGTTTAACATAAAAAGAATTTAAAAATGACAAAAGAAGAGCAAAACGCAGCAACCAAGGCTGCAATCGAGAGAATCCAGGAGTTGAACGAAAGAAATGGAGGATACTGCATCCGATTCGGAGAAGCCCTCCCACTTAAGGAGCCAAAGGCAGTCAGCATCCACGGTACCATCGACGCACCAGCACGCTGGGTAGAGAAGCGCAAAGACGACATCGTGTCGGCAGACGCACACGTTCTGGTGGACAGAGACCGAATGACCATCACGCTGAACACCGACGAGAACAGCGCATACATGGATCAGATTGTCGGCACGCTGACCCTCTCCACCGAGATGCAGGAGTTCGGCATCAACACAGGAGAGTACATGAGCTGCTTCGACATGGCAGACCGCATCAAGCAGCTCCGCACCTACTTCGAGACACAGCAGGAAGCCATGAAGCTGGTAACAGAGCTCCGCAGCTTCAAGGCTAAGATTGACAAGGAGCTGGAGCTGAGCGACGACAAGCGAGGCAACCAGACGATCATGCGAGCACAGACGGTAGAAAGCAACCTGCCGAAGAGCTTCAAGGTCAACATGCCAATCTTCAAGGGAACCGAGAAGCGCACATTCGAGGTCGAGGTGGAGATTAACCCGAACGACCTCTCCTGCACCTTGGTAAGCCCAGACGCACACGACATCGTAGTGCAGGAGCGAGACAGCCAGATGGACGGAGTACTTGTACGAATTGCAGAGGCTGCACCGAACATTGTGATTATCGAGCAATAACAACAACAACCACCGAGGGAGCCGCCACAGAGCGACTCCCGAAAGTGATTACAATAAAATCAGAAACATGAGCAGGAATACAGACAAGAGTTCTATCGTCATCAACACGAAAGACGCAGAGAACATGCTGCAGGACTTCACGAAGGAAGAGGCTGGGGAGATTTTCATGGCTTTGCTCGCCTACGCCAACAGAGGCGAAGAGTTCAAAACCAACGACAGGTCGATGCGTACCCTGTTCAGAACGCTACAAGCCAACATCGACAGGAACAACGAGAAGTACGAAGAGAAATGCGAGCGCAACCGACAGATTGCAATGGAGCGAGAAAAGAAGAGAAAGGAGGCACGAGAAAAGGATAAAAAAGAAGAGCACGAACGTACACGAACGTACACGAACGTGAACGAACGTGAACGAACGTCACCTATAGGGATAAAGATAGGGAATGAGATAGGGATAGGGATAGAGAATGAGATAAACAATAAAGGGTTTAATAATATTAAAGAGGCTAAAGCCTCTACGTCAGAAACAAGTTCTGACGCTGCAGCAGAGCCGCAGGCACAGGCGAAGAACGAGGAAAATCAAGCCAAGAAACAAGACAAGATAGACTTCGAGAAGGTGCGCCAGCAGTTCAACAGACTCATGCAAGACAAGGCAATCCCGAAGCTCAAAGGCAAAATCGCAGGACAGCGCAAGGCATTCTTTGAAGCACGAGTTCGAGAATACGGCATTACGTCTGCATACCGAGTGATGATTAAGGCAGCAGAGAGCGGATTCCTCAACGGAGGAGGAAGAAACGGATGGCTCGCCAATTTCGAGTGGATATTCAGACCAAACAATTTCCCGAAGGTGCTCGATGGCTACTACGACAATCCGCAGCCACAGGTACCAACGGCAACAGCAACAATAGGAGGTTACAACAATGGGACAGAAACACCAGCCGCAAGCGGTCGGACAATTAATCGGAACGAACAGAGGGCGACAGAACAGCGTGAGCGCATCCAGGGCTACGCAGGTGTCGCAAGCAAATGGAGGCAAATTGCTGACAGCGACGCTGCAACGATGGGAAACGAGGGATAGCCTCCTTCAGACTTTCCGCATCGACAAGCAGATAGAGCTGACGAACATACCCGAGAGGTGCTTTTTTCAGAACGCCCCCACCCTTTGGACGGTCAACCTAGCATACGGATTCGGGACAGCGCAGGAATGGCTGGCATACCAGATAACCGACCTTTCCGAATTCAGCGGAGCCAAGGACAAAATCACGGACAGGCAGCTCGACCAGATCATACAGCTCATAACCGACGATTACGGATTTTTGAACATGGCAGAGATAATGCTTTTCTGCCGCAGATTCAAGAAAGGCAGCTACGACAAGTTCTACGGAAGCGTTGACCCCATCGCAATCATGCAAGGGCTGAACGTGTTCTGCAGGGAGCGCAACGAGGCATACGCCAAGAGAGACCGCAAGCTGCAGGAGATTAAAGATTGGGACGACAGATGGAATCCGAACAACATGACTCACGAGGAGGCAATCATCATCAATCAGATGCAAGCCGAATACGCAATGAATACAAAAGAGCAGGACATGCTCACAGAACAGAAATACAAACAGATTTAACAAGAAAAAGAAATGGCAAGTTACAAGAATTTAGAGCGAATCCACGAGATCGCAGAGAGCCTCCCAAAGCTGGAGGACGCAAGAAAGTTATTAGCGGATTTTGGCAACGAGGTGGAAGTCATCGTACACAAGCCGAAAAAGGAGGAGCCAGGGCGCACCGTACAAGGAACGAGCATCATCCTGCCGAAGGACGTGAAAATGAACATTTTGAATGTTCTCAATTTGGAAATTAACAAGCAGAAGGAGGAGCTGAAAGGACTATGATGAAAATTTGGAACCCAGTGGAGGCATACCGTAAGGCAAGCCAGCACAACAAGAACGAACAGATCCGCCACGAGGCGAAGAGCAAGATTTGCATCGGTGACTACACCGACAGCAAGGGTGTGACATACACGGCATTGATGATTGACGGAATCCCCGTCCAGCGCATTACAGCAGACAACATCGTCGAGAGCGAGCTGCTGCTGGACAGCGTCCGTAAGGAGTACTTCAACAAGCGAGCAATCGCAGGATAGAAAGGAGGTAGAATGAAAGATAAAAACAAAGAACGCTTTATCGACATTGTAGCAATCATTTTAATCAGCATTTTATTGTTTATCATGATTTACGTTTAAAAAAAATAAAAAGATGAACAATCAGATATTTTTTGAGAAGGTCGCTGAGATGCGCAAGCACCAGAAGACCTACCAGGAAGCAAGACCAAGCTCGCAGGAAAGCAGGGACGCTCTCATAGCTAGCAAGCGGTTGGAGACCGAAATAGACCAGGAGATAGCGAGAGTGCAGGCAATCCTTGCCAAGAAAGACATCTTCCTGGTTCAGTACAAGGACGTGGACGGAAGCATCGCAAGCAGCCTGGTAGAAGGCTTCGACATGGAGACCCAATACCGACAGGGTTACATTGTCGCCAACATCACCAAGAGAACCGTAACATACAACGGCAAGGATTGGGAGGTGATGACGCTAAAGCCAGGAAGCAGCATGCCAACCACCATTCAAGCGAAAGGAGGTGCATCATAAACAAGGCAGAGCAATACGTCCAGAAGCTGAAGGAATGCCAGCAGATGGACACGGAGGGAGGACACTGCGAAGCAGACAGAATTCTCCTGGAAATCATCCGAAACGAACTCGGAGAAAAGTACAAACAAGTAATTGAAGAATACGAAGCGATACCGAAATGGTACGCATAACCCATAAACAAGAACAACATGGACAAAATCATAATGAAAAATCCGCAAGAGATTATCAGCACCAAGAAACTCCGCAACAAGGCAGCCAACGTTACAACCAAGGACGGGGAGGCTTTCGTATGCGTGACGAAGACAAAGGACGAAAAGGTAGGGCTTTCATGGAAGGGAACGAAGCAAGACTTGCTCAACCTCCTCTTCACAGCCTGCCGCAACGACAAGCAGATGGCAGCACTCATCTGCAGAGCCGCAAAAGACCACATCGACTACTGCAAGGGCACGCACCAGGACTGGGTCAACTTGACAGCAGACATCGTTCAGCTCGACCAAGAGCTCGACACCAACCAGCATCAGGAAGGAGGTAACGCATGAACGAAGAAGAGCACAGAGAAAAAATGATTGACCGCCAATGGGGACTTCTTGCTGCAATCGCCCAGGGCTACTGCCAGAACCCAGAGTTTGCATGCACAGCCTACCAGCCATTGGCAGACATGATTGTCCGAACAGCGAATGCGGTCAAAGAGAGAATCCTGCATGATCCCCGAATCAAAGCAACAGAAGCTATCGAGATAGGCGACGTCATCGAAAGCAAAACGAAGATGATAACCGTAGCAGTTATTAGCACTTCCAAGAATGGCTTGAAGATTTTCAAGGGAGCCACCGACGATGAGCCGAAAGAGATCTGCGGCATTACAGCCCTGGAGGTTGAATACATCAACGGAAGGAAGGTGCCATGATTGAGCCAAAGAAGATACGCAAGGGCGATGTTGTGGCAACCAAGCACCAGAGCATCATCGTAGAGAGAATAGAAGGCGAAGGCGAAAACCTCGCCTTCTATGGCAAGATTTGCAACAAATTCGGATGCCCAAGCGGAAAGACAAGCATCCACCGACACATCTACGCCTCCGTGATTTACAGAGTTACACGAGGAGCGAAAGTCATAATGAAACAAAACGATTAAGAAAATGAAAAAAATCATGTTCAACGACAAATACGGTCTGACAAAGGCAGTATTAGAAGGGCGCAAGACGCAGACAAGAAGAATCGGCTACCAGGGAACGTTTAAGCGTTACTGCAACTGCGGATTCTGCTTGGAAGGAGCGGACAAAAACAAGCTCTTCATCAATGACGGCAACGAGGTGGTAGCCAAATCCAAGTTCAAGCTAGGAGAAGAGGTGGCGATTGCCCAGAGATACATAGACCTGGCAGAGGACGATGAGTTCTACCGCCTTTGCGGAATTCACGGAATGCCGCTGGAGCTCATCAAATACGAGAAAGGCTGCGACAACAAAATGTTTGTTAAGGCAGACCTCATGCCGCACCGCATCCGCATCACGTACATTCGTGTTGAACTTTTGCAGAACATCTGCGAAGAAGACTGCCTGGCAGAAGGTATCGTGGATTTTGAGAGCAGAATAAACAAGGCACATTTTTACAGCATCACAGATGAATCTGCCACCTACGAGACAGCCAAAAAGCCATACTCCCTGCTCATTGACAAGATCGCAGGAAAAGGCACATGGGACAGAAACCCACTCGTTTTTGTTTACGAGTTCGAACTTATCAAATAGCAGAGTCATGGAGGAAAGAAAATACAAGCTCCAGCAAGCCGCAAGCGGAATGCAGGACACCCAGGGCAGCACCTGGATCAACGCCTGGAACCAATACGGAGAGGCATCCCTGTCCGAGGTACCAGGAAGAAAATAACTTTTAAACACTTGACAAAGCAAGAAATTATGGGAAAGAACAAAAAGCGCAACAGATGGAACAGCCAGCCACGCAAACAGGAGAATCCGCTGGCACAGCAGCAGAAAATGGTAGCACCAAAAGCGGTGCGTGATTATTGGGCGAACAACCTCACGCCAGACGAACAGCAGATATTCAACACCCCGATAGCGGTGGCACAGCAGGCAGGAGTCATGCAGCGACTCGGATATCTTACAGCCGCATTCCTTCACATTCACAGCGTACAGAGCCTCCTGTTCGGAGAGATGCAGAACATCGTCGAGGATTGGGGATTGCTCATCAAGGGAGTGCAGCCCGTCATCAATTCCCTGCTGAACAGCGAGGACAAATTCTTCAACGTCATGCACGACCTTGTGAAGAACCAGAGCACAGGCATCAAGGAGACCTACACCCAGGACGTGGACGCATTGTTCGACAGAATCACCCGATGGGAAGGAATCCCAAAGGTCTGGAAGCCTGGCGACGAACAGAAACTGGAGGGAAGAGCGAGAATGGACGACATCATCGGCAGCTTGAAGCAGGGAGTCTTGAAGCTGAAGGAGCAGGACATGGAGCCAGAGCCAAAGGAAGAAGCGAGAATCTTCTACGCCATCGCAGAGATGAACGAGGATGAGACAAGCACCATCATCGAGCAGGATATCGCCAATAAGGGAATGGCTGCCATCAAAGCCAGGAACCTCGCCAAGAAGAACCCAGACAAGATGTACGTCCTTTTCGAGCAGCGCATGCAGGTTCAAGAGACATGCCACATGACACCATTCAAGGCAGTGCAGAAGCCAGCCGACCAAGACGAGGTGGTGAACGTAAAGATAGAACCAATGAAAAAAGGCAAGAAGCCGAAGGAGTAACATGAGCTACATAGACGAATTCATAAAATGGCTTGAACAGCCACACAAGCGAGAATGGAGACCGAAAGAGGTACACCTTCTCGCAGTCACGAACAAGAAGACAGGCAAGGTCTGCGATATTGCCGTGACACACGACGTCCCTCCATTGAAGGAGAGAAAATGGAAACTGCAATGCATGTACCCAGAGAGCGAATACAGCTACGAGCGCATGCAAACCGACATCAGAAACATAACAAAGCCAATGAGTGGAACAGGACATAGACTGCAGAGCACGCCATGCGCACATTGCGGTCACGCTTACGAGAGTATAAACACTTGGGTCTGCGGCAAGACAGGGAAGCCGATATTCAACGGCAACCCTTCCTGCGACAGCATAACAGACAAGAAACAGAAAGTCACATGGAAAAAATAAATTTGAGCGAGGCTATCGAAAAACTTGCAATCGCATACGGAATCGCAAGGGAGGAAATCGAAGCGGTTCTCGAATACTACCAGGCGCAACAACCGCAGGACGTGCCTAAGTTCGATATCGACGATTACTGCAATCGCTACAACATCGAATACTACATAGACCCAGACATCCGAGAGGAAACGAGGGAGCAACACAAGCTCCACCTCCACCACTCCAGCAAGAGAAGCCAGGCAGCGACAGCCAAGCGCAAGAGCCGCCAGCCAAAGGGCAACACTTGGATCTGGAACCGAATAAGAAGCCGCCCGAACACCAAGCACGGCTACCACTGAGAGCCACAGCCTCAAATGAGGGGGAGGGTTTGGGAGGGGGTGCGTGTACCCACATACACGCAAGCAGGCGCACACCCACATGCACGCACACATACTCAAGCGCACACGCATAGGGAGACGCAGGCAGCACACAACGAACGGAATACAAACAGACAGACAGAAACAAAGGAGAAAAAGACAAATGACGAACATGGACGCATTGCTGATTTTAGGCATCGTCGCATTTCTGGCGATGTACGCAGCATGGTTATGGGACGAGGTGAAGAAAGCAACACCCAACCCATACAATAGCGAAGAGAGCCAAAATAAGGGCGCACAAGCGCACGAAATGACCTCGGACGAGGAAATACCAAGCAACGAAACAAAAACGCAGCAGGAGGCAGTAAAATGAGCCACAAGGAACAAATTATCATCGGAATTGACCCAGACGTCGATAGAAACGGCATCGCAATGCTCGACATGAGCACCCACAGCCTACAGGTTCAGATGCTCACCTTCCCGAACCTCCTCGACTTCATCAAGGAGAAATACCGCCAATTCGCAGAAATTGACAAATGGGACTTCAAGGTCATCATCGAGGCTGGATGGATGAACCGAGGCAACTACCACATCCAAAGATGGCAGGGAAAGCAGGGCATCGCCAGCCTGGGCGTCGACCAAGGACGCAACGAACAGGTCAGTAGAACCATCGGGCAAATGATGGAGCATTGGGGCATCCCCTACGAGTTCAAGAGACCGCTACCAAAGTGCTGGCACGGCAAAGACCGCAAGATCACCAAAGAGGAGCTGGAGGAAATAACTTTACAGAAGCTGGGCAGGCTCAACCAGGAGGGACGAGATGCCGCCCTGCTCGCCTGGGACTACGCTGGGCTGCCAATGCGCATCACGAGCGCAACCCTCCGAGGGCAGCCTTCACCGAAAAACCCCATTTTTTCACGGAAATAGGCACAAATTGTGTTAATTTTCTCCCAAAAGTGATTATATTATAACCACTTTTTCTTAAATTTGCGGCATGAGACAGAAGCAAGACAATACAAAGGACGTCCGAGAGGAGCAGGAGCACCTCTCGGATTTCATGGGTGATATCGGCAACTTCGACCTCCCAGACCTCGACCTCAACCTTGTGGACTTCCTGCCATCGGACGAGACGGAGGAGACAAGGTACACCCTGCCAAAGGTGGTACCGATGAAGGAGGACTTCGTGATGTACGACAATGCCCAGAAGATGGCGAAGGAGCTGCGCCTGGGATTCGGGGAACGCTTCGATGCATTCGTGAGCGGTTCCTTCATATTCGGGGACTTCATCGAGGCGTACCTAACAACCCAGCGAGCCTGCGCCAAGAAAATGACGATAAGCACGCTTTCGCTTAGCCAGAACAACGTGGACAGCCTGCACACCCTCATGGATAAGGGCTACATCGAGGAATTGAACCTCATCATTAGCGTTTATTTTTGGGGCAACGAGCGAAGAAGCCTGGTTCCGTACATTTACAAGCAGCTGGACATTGGCGACCGATTCCAATTAGCGGTGGCAGGAGTACACACCAAGACCGTACACTTCAAGACCCTGGGAGGGCGCAAGATTATCATGCACGGATCTGCGAACCTCCGAAGTTCGGGTAACATCGAGCAGTTCACCATGGAGGAGAACCCAGAGCTGTACGATTTCTACGATGACCACTTCAGCAGGATCCTCGACAAGTACGCCACCATCTGCAAGCCGATACGCAACAGCAAGGCGTGGGATCTGTTCACACGGATGACATTCAACGATAAAAGTTAAATTTCAAAAACAAAGGAGAACGAGCCATGAGTAGTAGCGGTTCAGAACACAAGAGCGGAGGCAGCGTCCTCCACGGCAGCACCAAGGCGTCTGGGCGAGCAAAGAGCGTCCTGCCATTCTCCGCATTCAGCGGTGGTGCCGCACCATTTTAACAACAATTTCAGACAGAAGAGGCGAGCCTTGAAGAAGGGCTCGCCTTCACTGCTTAAACCAACGAAAGACAAAAAAGCATGGACACGACAACAGAAAATATTCAGAGAAGGGACATGGACATCACCCAGATCCACCCGAACCAAGGACAGGTGGAAGGGCTGCCTAAGAACCCACGATTCATACGAGACCCAAAATTCAAGAAGCTGGTGAAGAGCATACAGGACGACCCCGAGATGCTGGAGCTTCGAGAGCTTATCGTTTATGACACCCAGGATGAGCGAGGATTCGTCATCATTGGCGGTAACATGAGATACGAAGCCCTGCGCAAGCTGAAGTACAAGACAGCCGTCTGCAAGATCCTCCCCCACGACTTCCCGATGGATAAGATGCGACGCATCGTCTTGAAGGATAACTCCAGCTTCGGAGAGACGAACTTCGACGACCTCATCAACGATTGGAAGCCAGAGGAGATAGATGCAGCTGCCATCGACGTACCAGACATTCCCGACCCAGAGGAGGAAGAGGAAGCGAAGGACGATGGCTACGATGTGGCTGGCAACACGCCAAAGAAGGCGACCAGCAGGACAGGCGACATCTACCAGCTCGGCATGCACCGCCTCATTTGCGGAGACAGCACAAAGCAGGAATTCCTCGAAGCCCTCATGGACGGAGAACAGGCAGACCTGCTGGTAACTGACCCACCATACAACGTGGACTACCAGGCGAAGGGAAAGATGAAAATCGCCAATGACCACATGGCTGACGAGAACTTCGTGGCATTCCTAACGGACACCCTGCAGAATGCCAACGACAGCATGAAGCCAGGCGCAGCCTTCTACATTTGGCACGCTGACTCGCAGGGCTTCAACTTCCGAACAGCCGTGAAGAACATCGGATGGGAGACACGCCAATGCCTCATCTGGAACAAAAACAGCCTCGTCCTCGGTCGCCAGGACTACCAATGGAAGCACGAACCATGCCTCTACGGATGGAAGGAAGGAGCTGCCCACTACTTCACCAACAAGCGAAACCTCACCACGGTGCTCGAGCAGAAGCTGGACATCGAGAGCATGAGCAAGGCAGAAATGAAGGACTTGCTCCAGCAGCTATTCGGAGGCGACATACCGACAAGCGTAATAGACTGCGACAAGCCGAAGAAAAACCCTGATCATCCAACCATGAAGCCTGTACCGCTGATTGGCAAGCTCATCAGCAACAGCAGCAGGGTAAAGGATATCGTCCTCGACATATTCGGAGGAAGCGGAACCACCCTCATCGCAGCGGAACAGCTGGGCAGGTGCTGCCGCATGGTGGAGTTCGAGCCGATATACGTGGACGTCATCATCAAGCGATGGGAGGAGTTCACCCAGCAGAAGGCTGTCCGCATCGGCAACATCCTGGAGGATAAGCAGCGAGAGGCAAGCACTCTGCTGCCTGCCCAGGAACCTGCCGCCACCAAAACCAAAAAATCGAAGAAGAAGGAGGAATAAGCAATGCCAAGAGGAAAAGAGACAATGACGGAAAGCCAGCTCGCCAACATAGAAAGCCACAAATGGCAGAAGGGACAGAGCGGTAACCCGAAGGGCAAACCGAAGGACAGGGTCAAGGCACTTTTGAAGCAGGTGCTCCCAAAGAGCAAGCTGAAGAAGAGCGAAGGACTCACCCAGGACGAAATCAACACAATCGAGAGAAGCATCCTCGCCATGGAGCTGTCAGACTTGCAGGTATTGGCGAAGGCAGACGAAACGCCAGCCTACGCTAAGACGCTGGCAATGGCTGCCATCATCGATATGAAGAACGGCAAGACAACCACCGTGGACAGACTCATGGACAGGCAATACGGCAAACCGCAGCAGAAGGTGGACATCACCACCAACGGCAAACAGATCCAGCAGGGGACACCGCTCACCAGGGAGGAGCAAATCGCATATTTGAAGAAGCTGGAGGAGGAGTACTAGCATGATGCACGACACCGAACTGCAAAAGATGTGGGTACTGCAGAACCCCCTCAACTTCACTCGGTACTTCTTCAAGGAGAACGGAGGCAAGCGGTTTATTGTCGGACACCACCACAAGAGAGTATGCGATGCGCTGGATAAGGTGCTGAAGGGCGAATGCAACAAGCTCATCATCAACATCGCACCACGATACGGCAAGACCGAGCTGGCGGTTAAGAACTTCATCGCCATGGGACTCGCAATCAATCCAGCCTCCAATTTCATACACCTCTCCTACTCCAGCGACCTGGCAGTGGACAACTCCATCGCCATAAAGGACATCGTAAACAGCGAAGCATACCAGGCGATGTTTGAGACCAGGGTGAAGTACGGAAGCGACACCAAGGCGCAATGGGACACGGAGCAAGGTGGTGGAGTTTACGCAACCTCCACCCTCGGACAGATAACAGGTTTCGGAGCTGGCGAGGTGGACAGAGTGGACGAGCATGGCAACCCACTGCCCTACCGATTCGCAGGAGCCATCATCATCGATGACCCTATCAAGCCAGAGGATGCGCTGAGCGACGTGGTGCGTGAGCGAGTGAACCGACGATTCGAGACCACCATCCGAAACCGAGTCAACAGCCGAAACACGCCAATCATCATCATCATGCAGCGACTCCATGAGCATGACCTTTGCGGCTACCTCCAGGAGATAGAGCCAGACGATTGGACGGTCGTAAGCCTGCCATGCGTCACCATTGACGAAGACGGACACCGCCAGCCGCTCTGGGAATTCAAGCATACCCTGGAGGAGCTGGAGAAGATACGCCTCGCCAACTCCTTCGTTTATGAGACGCAGTACATGCAGAACCCGACACCAATCGAAGGTCTCATGTATTCCCATTTCAAGACCTACGACACCATGCCGATAGAGGCACACCTGCCAAGGCGCAAGTGCTACATCGATACAGCGGACACAGGAGCCGACTGGCTCTGCGCCATCTGCTACGAGGAATACGAGAGCGGATGCTACGTGACGGATATCGTATTCACCAACAAGAGCATGGAGTACACCGAACCTGCCGTCGCAAGAATGCTGGTGCGGAACCAGACGCAGGAGGTCGTGGTCGAGAGCAACAACGGAGGTCGAGGATTCAGAAGGAACGTGGAGAAGCTGGTGCGAACCCTTGGCAATTGGGACATGGTCTTCATTGACCTGGCACAGACCGCCAACAAGCAGACCCGAATCTTCACGAACAGCTCGAAGGTTCAGAACATGGTCTTCTACCCAGAAGGATGGGAAGACCGCTGGACGCATTACGCCAACGCCATGAAGTCATACCGTAAGGAGGGAGGAAACGAGCATGACGATGCGCCCGACTGCACCACAGGCATCGTGGAGCGTTTCGGATTGTTCACATCGGCAGAGATTACGGATGAGGAAGAAGAGGAAATCGAGGACGAAGTTTATTAATTTAAAAACATAGGAGACAAAGCAATGCCAGACATTAGAGAAATTATCGATAGAGAGAACAGACAGCCAGGAGCGATCATCGAGGACTTGCGACAGAAGAACATCGAGGTCATCCCATGGAAGCTGCTCGAAAAGGAGTACAACCCCAAGCTGCACCCTGTTTACACAGACAAGAACTACAGAGACAAGACACGCAGAGGCAAGACCGAGCGCATGACAAGAGTGACATACAACATTCAGAAGCTGGCGGTGAAGCGCATGAAGGAGCTGATGTTCACAATCCCCGTCAACCGCAAATACACCACTGCGGATGACGACGAGAAGAAGGCAGCAGCCATCATGGAGGCGATTTTTCAGAAGAACCGAATTAACGCCTTGAACCTTAAGCGTTCCCATAAACTCTTTGCGAGCTGCGAGATGGTCACCATTTGGTACGCCCAGCTGCAGGACACCACATACGCAGGCTACCCAAGCAAGCTGAAACTGCGCTGCCGCACCTTCTCGCCATTGGACGGAGACATCTTGTACCCACTATTCGACGAATACGACGACATGATAGCACTCAGCGTCCAATACACCAGAAAGAAAGGGAACGACACCGTAACCTACTTCGATACCTACACCGATGAGTTCCACTTCCGCTGGATCAATATGAACAGCAACGGATGGAAGGAAGACATCGTACCAGAGCCTATCAATATCAAAAAGATAGCAGGCATCTACATACACCGAGACCTCCCGATCTGGGAAGACCAGAGCGACAACGGCTACGAGCTGGAATGGACGGAGAGCAGAGCTGGCAACTACCTCCGCAAGAACAGCCGACCGACATGGGTCATCTATTCGGACAGCCAGAAGGTGACGGCTCCAAAGAACAAAAAGCAGGAGCCTACCGACGACAATGCAGGACGAAACGTCCTCCGATACGGCAAGGGAGACAAGGCTGGGTACGCAACCTGGAGCCAGGCTACCGATGCACAGAAGCTATTCACGGAAGAGCTGAGACGCAATATCCACACCAGCCTCCAGCTGCCAGACATGAGCATGGAGCAGATGAAAGCCACCCCGATGAGCGGAGAGGCAAGAAAGATGCTCTTCATCGATTGCCAGATGAAGGTCACAGACGAAAGCGGAGATTGGCTGGAGTTCTTCGACAGAGAGGTCAACGTGGTACGAGCTTTCTGCAAGATCATGTACCCAGAGTTGGCGCAGGCATTCGAGACATTGACCGTCACCAACGAAATTACAGCCTTCCAAATCGATGACCGCAGCCAGGAAATCAAGGACATGAGCGACGCAACAGGTGGAAAACCTATCGTTTCACGCAGAACCGCCATACGCAGGCTCAAAATGGTACCAGAAGAGGAGGTCGAGGAGGAAGAGAAGAGAATCGAACAGGAGGAGGCAATGGCTAACGATGCCTTCACCAACGAACCAACCATGTAAAGGATTAGAATATGCCAAAGACGTTCACCATAGGCACATACGATAAGAAGCACAAGGAGAACCTCGCAAAGAGAGCCAGGAAGGTGCAGCAGCTATACGATGCAGCCATCAAGCGCATCGCACAGGCAGCTGCGCCCTCGCTCTTTGATGCCGACCCAAAGAAAGAGTTCCACTTCGAGGACTTCCCTGCCTTGAAGAAGGAGATGGAGGCACTCATGCAAGACCTCGGAAACAGCCTCCAAGCCAACATCGAGGACGGAGACCAGGAAAGCTGGACGCTCTCCAACACCAAGAACGACGCAATGGTGGACTCCATCATCGGCAAGAAGCATCTCCCGAAAAAGGTTGTGCAGGCATGGAAGCACCCACACCTGGAAGCACTCAACGCATTCATCGCACGCAAGGAAGCAGGAATGAATCTCAGCAGCAGGGTCTGGAACCTCACACAGCAGTTCAAGAGCGAAATGGAGCTCGCCCTGGAATTGGGCATGGGCGAAGGAAAGAGTGCTGCCGCTCTGAGCCGAGACGTTAGAAAATACCTTGTCGAGCCAAACAAGCTATTCAGAAGGGTACGAGATAAGAGCGGAGCTTTACGCCTCTCCAAGGCTGCTGCAGCATACCACCCAGGGCAGGGAGTTTATCGCTCCAGCTACAAGAACGCCCTCCGAATGACAGCGACCGAGAACAACATCGCCTACCGCACCGCTGACCACAACAGATGGCAGGCTCTCCCTTTCGTCATCGGCATCGAAATCCATATCAGCAACAACCACCCGACGGAGGACATCTGCGACCTATTCGACGGAAAACGCTTTCCAAAGGACTTCAAGTTCACAGGATGGCATCCATGGTGCCGCTGTTATGCAGTTTCCGTCCTCGCCAGCCAGGAGGAGATGGACGCATACACCACCGCAATCATGAACGGAGAGGACGTGAGCCATTGGAAGTTCACAGGGCAGGTGGAGAAAATGCCAAAAGAGTTCGACAAATGGATGAAGGACAACCAGCAGCGCATCGCCAGCGCAAAGAACATGCCCTACTTCATCAAGGACAACTTCAAGGACGGAGATCCTGCCAAGGGACTGCGATGGGAAGGCGTGGAAAAATCCAACAAGAAGGATGATGCAATTGTGGCGACACCGAAGAGCAAGCCTACGGACGAATGGAAGGACATCAGCAAGAACGACAGAGAGCTCCTGGAACTCGTACAGACAGAAGGCTGGACGGAACAGAACCAAGACCACTATCGTGACTTGCTCGACAAGGCATACGACGCAGAAATGAAGAAGGCAAATCTCAAACCGACAAGACTGCGCACAAAAGCAGAGGAGGATGCCGTCGATAGCTTCAGACAATGGGGATTTGAGGAACTTAATGAGGCTCTACGAGCAGGAAAACCACTTACTGCAAAGCAAAAGGAGGTACAGGAACAGATAGACAAGATAATGAGCAGAACAACGCTGAAAAAAGATATTGTCGTATATCGAGGAACAAAGGATGCTCCAATAGATATCAATCCAGCATACTCCAGCACGACAACACGAATCACCATCGCAGAGCACTTCTCGTCTGAAATGTACGGTTCAAAGCACCTGTACGCATACCGCATACCGAAGGGTACGCACTGCCTGATCATTGGAGGCGCAGAGGATGAAATCGTTCTGCCACGAGGCTTTAACCTTGGGCAATACAAGATAGGCGCAAAGAAAACAAGCCCTGTAATCATCAAGAAGCCAACAGCAAAGGAAATCGCTGCCAAGCGACATGCAGCGAGAACCAGCGAACAGATAGATGATATCAAGGACGCATGGAGAGAAAGAAGACTCGATGCATACGACAACCGCTGCGACCAATTGATGAAGACGCTCACATATAGCCAGGGACAGACACTCCCAGCATTGACGAAGAGACAGATAGCCCTGCGCAATGCCATAGGCAAGGACGCATCCGTGAAAGAGGTCGAGGCTTTGTTTGCTAAATTCGAGAAGGGCGTGAAAGCACAGAACGAATGGGATACCCAGGTATGGGGTAGCTTCAGCAAGGAGCAAATCGCCAACATGAAGGACATCGAAAAGAGCCTCGGAATCAAGAAGGGAAGACCGATGACCTACGAGGAAGCAGACAGGCAGAGCGCAAATCCTCGACATGTAAATGAATACATCGCTGATGCAAGTTCAAGAATAAAGATTCGAGGAACAAACATTCATGTCAGAAAGAATCCGCTGTACGATGCGGCAAAGCACGAGCAATACGGCATAAACTGCCAGACATGCGCACCAGCTTACGCATTGCGAGAATGGGGATTCAATATTTATGCAAAGGGAAACACGAAGGCATTTGGAGACTTATCCAACTATCTCAGCAAGGGCAATAATTGGCTGGAGACATGGACGGAGAAAGACGGATCAGCAGTAAGCATAACCAGCTTTAAGGACTACCTAAAAGCGCACCCAAGCTGGAAACACATGACGCAGCAAAGATACCTCCAATACTTCGATGACGTTTGCAAAGAAGAAGGAACATACGAGGTCGGTCTAAGCTGGGAGCCTAGAGGTGGACATTGCACAATCGTAAAACGATTCAGCGATGGAAGCATAAAATACATAGAGCCACAGGAAGACAACTCCGAAGGAAGCGGATTCGAGGAAAAGGACATAAAATACCTTTGCGCAAATATGAGAAAAGACCCAATATTGAAAGATGGAGCAATAAAGGTCAGCGACAAATTGCTGAACATTAAATACGTTTCAATCTTTCTTAAATGACGAAATGACATCAAGCGCAATAAAACCGCCAACTTTGGTAATTTCACCATTTGAATCAAGAACGAGAGCGACAGGGAAACCTGTCTTCTCGTTTTTTATGTAGGCAGAGAAACACGAAGCTCCGTCCTTTTCCCCAATTGGAGAAACGGAATAAGCAGAACCAAGGTTCTGGCTAACGAAATCTAATATTTTCTTTGAAACCTGCATAAGCCAATTTTTGCGGCAAATTTACGAAAAAAGCCCGAAACACCCAAGCGAAAAAGCGGTTATTTTCCGATTTTAAGGTTAATTCACGTTAAAAGTGATTACCACATAACCACTTTAACGAAAAAAAGCCGTAAATTTGCGCCATTACAAATTTGTATAACCAAAACGTAAAATTTATGTTTGAAAAGATTTTAGCAGGACTCAAAACCAAATTTCCTGGGGTTGATTCCAAAATTCTAGAGCGGATAGCCAAGAAAAAGGCTGAGACGACAACCACGGAGGACGAAGTGAAAACCGTCGTAGATGGGGTGACCTTCCAATCCATCATAGACAGCGAAGGCGACAGACGAGCGAACGAAGCCCAGAGTTCAGCCGTTAGCAACTATGAGAAGAAGTACAAACTGAAGGATGGCAAGCCTAGCGAGCCACCACAGCAAGACCCACCACAGCCGCCTACACCGCCAGCAGGAGGGGAAGACAGCGAGGTGTTGAAGATGCTCAAACAGATCCAGCAGGACAACCAGCAGCTGCGAACCGAAATCAATGGCATGAAAACCAAGGAGCTCGGCAACCAGCGCAAGGATAAGTTCAGCGCATTATTTGAAGGAGCATCCGACAAATTGAAGGAACGCTACATGCGAAACTACGACCGACTCACCTTCAAGGACGACGAGGACTTCAACGGCTGGCTCGACCAGCAGAAGCCGTTCATCGAGAGCGACATCAAGGAGGAGAAGGCGCAGGGTGCCAAGACCACACCACCTGTCGGTGGCAAGCGCAAGCCAGGCGAAGAGGCAGACCCAGCGGTCACCGCTTACCTTAATGCAGAGGCAAGCCGAGAGGCACAGACGGCATCGCCTGTAATCATCGGACTCGCACAACCAGCGCAGCAGGCACCACAGCAGTAGCCAAGTTAAACATTTAAAAGGGAAAAAGCCATGAACAGAATGTTCAAGCACCAGGACGCAGCTCCAGCCGACCCTATCATCTTCGAGACAATCACATCGGAGAAGCCAGGAGGTGGACTCGTCAAGAACCCAGAGTTCGATTTGAAGCCAGGTCTCGCAATGGGACAGGACGCAAGCGGACTCTACGTCCCAATCAAGGGATACCGCCTCGTAACAGAGTGCAAAGATTCTGACACCACTATCAAGATTGCCAAGGGTAGCGGTATCAAGAAGGGAGACGTAATCGCCCACGGCAAGGTGGGTGTCGCCTGCACAGAGGTCGACACCACCACCAGCGACGATTACGATGTTGTAACCGTGACGATGGGCGTGGCAATCGCCCAGGACACCGTCCTCTACCAGGCAGCCAGCGCAGCGGACGGAAGCAAAGCAGAGGCTGCACCAATCCACAAGCCAGAATACATTCTCGGCAATTTCATGGGCAACCTTGGCAAGGCTGGAGAGGGTGACTTCGAGGCTCGACTGATTAGAGCCGCAAGCCTTCGCAAGGAGACAGCACCTGTCGCTGCCGAAATCGTGGATTTGATGAAGGGCATCACGCTCGATTAATTAATTAACACAAAGGAGAAAAGAAACAATGGAAGCACCATTATTCGACATTGACATCCCTGGAATGCAGGCAACCGTCAACAAGTTCCAGCCAGGTACAGGTCTTGCATGGGCTACCCTCTTCCCATTGAAATACACCCGAAAGTTCGATATCAAGGGCTTGGAGGGTGACGAGGGAATCCCTGTAGCTGCCGATCGTGTCGCATTCAACACCAAGGCTTCAAAGAAGACACGCCAGAAGGTCGGCACATGGAGCGGTAAGCTCTCCAAGTATTCCGTGAGCCGAGACAAGGACGAAATCGAGATAAATGAATACCTCGATGCACAGACACTCGCAAACTCAGCAACCGAGAACCAGCAGGAAAAGCAGGAACTCGTTAACATGGTTTACGATGACGTTTCATTCGTCCGCAAGGCGATGGACTACAAGGTGGAGCTGGACTGCATGCGCATCGCATCAAGCGGTGTACAGACCTTCCCAGAAAAGATTGAAGGCGACATGGCATCACAGGACATCATCGACTTCAACGTACCGAAGGGCAACTTCATCGGTGTGAAGATTTCGGAGGTCAAGGCAGGAGCTGTCGTTAAGAAGAAGGGCTACGAGTGGAGCGATGAGGAGAACGCAGACGGACTTCTCGACCTTGCCAACGCCCAGGACATGATAGCAAAGCAGGGACTCACAAAGCCACGCTACGCATTCATGGAGAAAGCGAAGTTCCAGCAGCTTGTAGCGCAGAAGAAGACCGCCAAGCGTTTGTACCCACAGGTCAACGACCTGTCCATGATTACAGCGGACATGATCACGCTGGAGAAAATCAACGCCTACAACGCAAGCCCAACCAGAGGCTATCCGCAGATTATCGTCCTCGATACCTACGTAAGCCTCGAGCACAAGGACGGCAGCAAGGAGACCATCAAGCCATGGAACGTGAATGTGGTTACACTTTCACCAACCATCCAGCTCGGCTGGACTTATTACAAGAACGTCCCAATGGTACAGAACACCGCTGCCATGCAGGTTTATGGCGGTTTCTTCAAGGTGACACGCTACAGCGAGGTCAACCCACAGACCGAGACCACCATGGCAGAGGCATACGTTCAACCAGGACTCATCAATCGCAAGTCTCTCGTCTTCTTCAACACCGCCAACCAGACCTGGGCGAACGGAGAGGCGAGCGCATAACAACGTTTTATAAACAAGCAGCATGAAGACAAGCAACGCAATTAAAGCAATGAGCAGCTACCCGATACCAGCAGCGACGATTGAGAACATCATCGATGAAGCTGGGCTGGATGCAGATGCTGACATCACCAGGGAGGTGCGAGCAAGCAACGAGTTCAAGAAGGCGAAAGCCCTCACATACGCCTTTCTTGCCGAAGCTCCGAACATCACCCAGGGAGGAATCAGCTACACATTCAACGAGGACGAACGCTCACGCTTTGCCAAGAAATCGAACAGCCTGCTAGCAGAGCTGGGAGAGGACGAAGCAGGAACAGATATCCCATGCGGCTACATCGGGGAGGACTTCTGATGATTATACAGAACGGCTTTCTTTTTACTTACGATACCACTGGAGGGGGAATGCTTCACGGCATCCCCCAAAAGGTGGAAACCAAACTGAGCAACAAGGGCATCCCTTGCAATATCGTAAAAAACAAGAGCGACCACCAAGGCACGTACCAGGACGGCAAGTTCAGACAATTTGCAGCCAAGGTATTAATCGAACCGCAGGACTTCACCGCCAAAAGAGTGAAGCTAACCGACAACCGAGGCGTGGATCTCGGAGAGTTTGAAGTGCAGGACATCACCTACCTCGAAGCAGTAGAAGCATTGCAGATCACCGTCTAAAAGATTTCACCATGCCAATAAAACCCAACTTCACGCAAGCAGACATCCGAGCAAGGATGAACGCCATGATAGAGAACAGGAAGCAAGCCATCATCGCCCAGCTTTTCTACATTGGGGAGGAATGCCTGACCCAAGCAAGGAGCGGGCACAAGTACTTGAACCAGACAGGCAACCTATGCAGCTCTATCGGCTACTGCGTCCTCGTGGATGGCGAAATAGTACACGAGGGAGAATGGAAAGCCGTGAATGGAGGCAAGGGCGACGGGACAGAGGGAAAGAAACAAGGCGTAGCTTTTCTTCATGAACTTGCGGCAAAGCAGACAACACAAGGCATTGTTTTTCTGATGGTAGCAGGAATGCCATACGCCCAATACGTCGAAGCCATGAGCCTCGACGTTCTCGATACGAGCGAGCAGATGGCAGAACGCAAAATCAAGGCAATGCTTAACCGATTATTCAAAACGAAGTGACAATGGCAAGCAAAGGAACGACAACAATAGAAATGGACATGTACGCAGCCCTTGAAGAGCTGATGGGAAGTACGATAAGAGGAACATTCTACCCCAGCGAGCTGCGACCTATCGAAGCCAATACCGAAGACGCAGTCCTTACATGTTCTAATGCCACAGCAGGACAGATCCAGGAAGGCAGGGCTAGGCTCAACATATACGTCCCCGACATCAATAACGGAGGAGCGAGCCTGGTACCAGACAAAGCCAGACTGATGGAGCTGGAGGCAATCGACGAACAGGTGCTGCAGACCCTTAATGATTCCTGCACCGCCTACATCTTCGACAAGTTCCAGGCAACGGCTACCATTGCGGTACCAGAGAGGAACGAGCACTTCGTTAATATCGGAATTCATTTTAAATTAGCAACATTTTAATAAACAAGGAGAACAAGCACATGGCAGAATCAAGGAAAATCATCATGGCATGGGGCAAGTGCAAGGTCGAGATTGGCGACACAGGAGAGAACGATGCATTCGCAACTACACTCTTCAATGTAGGTACCATCAAAGACCAGACAACGAACCTCTCGTCCAACGATGGCGACCAGCTGCAGATGAAGGCAACAGGAGGCGAAGTCGTGGGACAGGAAGACCTCGAAGGAACACTCCAGGTGGAGACTACCGTCATCGAGCCAACTGCGGAGCTTTACGAGAAGCTGGGCATTGCAGGCAAGGACACTGATGGCGAACAGAAGGTCAAGACCCACATTGTGCCAGGCGACAAATCGATTAAGATTACCCCACACAACAAGGGAGCGAGAGGCATCAAGGCTCCGCTCTGCCGCATCAAGGTAGCACCAGCGATGGACGAGCAGAACGGTAACGCCATCAAGATCACCGCTTCAATCTTCAAGACAACAGGCGTACCAGAGACACCAGCATCGGGTGACACAGAAGCTGTTGATAACAACTATTGGTACTCCCGTTTCACAACCAAAGAGGCTTTGAAATAACCCATAATTTCATCCAAGAGCAGGAGGAAGCGACAGAGCCACCCTCCTGCTCTTTCACTTTAATCACAACATGGAAGAACAAAAGACATTGGAACAGCAGGTGGTCGATACCATCCTCCAGCGCAAGACAACCTCCCTGGAGATAGACGGACGCACCTACGAGATACCAGCACCGACACCAGCGACCATAATGCTGGTGAGCGAGGAAACCTCGAAGATGCCGTTAATCAATAAAGAGACGAAGAGCATCTTCCTCGAGACCCTCCGAACCGCCAGGGACTGCAAAGCCATCGGACGCATTGCCGCCATATTGGTGCTCGGAGCAAAGCGCATACGAGAAAACCACCAGGTCGTGATTTCAGAGACGAAGAAATGGAGCTGGCGACGTTTCCGATTCACCAAGCACCAGGAGACCATGAGCGAGCTGGACTTTGTAGCCATGCGCATCATGGAGGACATCACGCCAGCAACGCTGAACGAGACCATCACCAAGCGACTCATGGAGATGCAGCTGGGCGATTTTTTCGGGCTTACCACTTCCCTATCCGAAATAAACACGCTGGCGAGAACCAAGGAAGTGGAACAGACAGCCCCTGGTCAATAATCATCGGCTGGGCGAAGAACATAGGAGCCACACCAGAGGAAATCCTATACGATTACAGCTACGCCAACCTTTCGCTTTATTCAGCAGCGACACCGCAGTTTGATGATGAGCAACCACCAAAATGGGATGCGAAACTCGACGCAAACAATCCCGAAAATTTCACAGATGACGAAGACGAAGAGGAAGTCTTCGTAAAGGAGTATTAAAATGGCAGATTTCGACAACGGAAGAGAAGGATTCTCGATAGGCATAGACGATTCACAGCTCCAATCGGACGCTGAGAAGGTGGTGCAGCAGTTCGACAACATCGGAAGGCGAGCCACACAAGCTGGACAGAAGATAGACTCAGCATTCGATGGGGTCAGCACAGAAGCCCTGCAGCAAGAGACGAAGGCAGCGGAAGACAAAATCCACGACCTCGGCAACGCTACCAAGAGCGAGACCGAGAAGATGGACGCAAGCCTCAAAAAGATTGCTGCAGGAATCGGTGCGTACTTTTCAATCCAGCAGCTAACCCAATTCGAGAGCAAGGTCATCAGCATAAGAAGCGAGATGGAAAGCCTGCAGACCTCCTTCAAGACCCTGGCAGGAGAACAGATCGGTGGCGAGCTTTTCGAGCAGATAAAGGAATACGAGCTGCGCACCCCAATGATTATGCAAGACCTCGCATCAGGAGCGCAGACAATGCTCGCCTTCAACATTCCTGCCCAGGACGTTATGCAGCACTTGAAAGCCATTGGCGACATTTCCATGGGCGACAGCGAGAAGTTCAAGAGCCTCACCCTTGCCTTCTCCCAGATGAGCGCAACAGGCAAGCTCATGGGACAGGACTTATTGCAGATGATTAATGCAGGCTTCAACCCATTGCAGGTGATTAGCGAGCAGACAGGCAAGAGCATCGGACAGCTGAAGGAGGAAATGGAGAAAGGCGCAATCTCCACCAAGATGGTGCAAGATGCGTTCCACGCAGCAGCCAGCGAGGGAGGTCAGTTCAACGGAATGCTCGAAGCACAGAGCAAGACCTTGAAGGGATCGATATCCAACCTTGAAGGAGCCTGGCAGTACATGCTCAACGACATAGGCGAAGCACAGGAAGGACTCATCGTAGGCAGCATCGACATGGCACAGAAGATAATCGCCAACTACCAGCAGGTAGGACAGATTATCATGGGATTGATTACCACATACGGAATCTACAAGGCAGCGGTGGTTACAGCCATTGCAGCCGAGAAGCTCCACATCGAGACGCTGACCATCGCCAAGGTGCGAATTGCCGTCGTAGAGAAGGTGCAAGCCGCCCTCAACGCAACGATGCTCGCCAACCCATACGTAGCAGCAGCCACCGCCCTCGGTGTATTGGTTGGAGTATTGGTAGCCTGCCACGACAGCACCACGGCAGAGGAAAAGGCACAAGCCGCCCTCAACGAGACGATGGAAACCGCAAAGCAGAAGCAGCAGGAATACAACGATGAGACAGACAGAGCTATCGAGCGAGCACAGCAGGACGAGGATGCAACCCACGGACGCAAGAAAGCGATGGATCTGCTTATTCAGAGATATCCAGCCATCATCAAGAAATACATAGACGAAGAAGGACACCTCCGCAACATACTAAAACTAAAACAAGAGATTGCAGCACAGGATGGACTTAACAGAGTGCGGAGCCTTCAGACAGACAAGAATGACGCAGACAGAGCCACACGAGCCTTCAAGCTGGAACAGCAGGCAAGAAACAAGGCTGTCAGCGCAGGAATGGGAGCCAGCCAATACAGGCAGTTCTTAACAGGCTCGCAGCAAGCCGAAGTGGACTGGGCAAACAAATGGTACAAACAGAAGACGAACCAGCCATGGTACCGAGGAGCCACCATCGAGGAGCAAATCAAGTTCTCGAAGGATTACAGCGTCGGAGCCAACAAAAACGTCGCCAGGGAGCTGACAACACAGAATGCGGATAAATTCGCTGAGACATTCAAGGACATGACAAAGCAGCAGCTGCAGCAGGTCATTAACACGCTTACCAAAGGCAAGAGGACAGGCAAGAACGTCCGCTTCAACTTGAAGGGTCTCGGCAACTACGCATACAGCCAGAACGATATCCTGTCCATGCTTACCAAGGCACAGGGAATCGCAGCAGCAAGAACCAGGTCGAAGACCACCTACAATAAATCGGATTGGGAGAAGCAGCAGAAGGAGGCGCAAGCCAAGCTCGACCAGATGGCAGACAGCCAGAAGGGAAGCAAGGAATGGAAACAGCAGGTCTCACTCGTTAAGGAAGCGCAAGACCACATCGCCAGCAGAACCGTCTCCACGCACCAATCGAGAACCACGGCAGCGCATAAGCAGCAGACCGAAGCCGAGAAAGCAGCCAAGGAGCAATCCAAGGCTAACGAGAAGACGGCAGAGGAGAACTACAAATACAGACAGCAGCAGGAACAGCAGCAGAAAGCCAACCAGCTGCTCCAGGCACAAGCCATCGTGGATGCCATGCAGGAGGGAGAGGCGAAGAAGCTCGCCCAGCTCGACCTCAACTACAAGAAAGAGAAGGATGCCATCGACAAGGAGGAACAATCGCTCCTCCAGGCAAAGATAGACCATGCGAAGAACCTATGGGACGCAGATCCAAAGCATGAGAACCAGGGATTCTACGCAACAGGACAGCAGAAGGGCATCAAGCTCACCGATGAGGAGAAGGCTGGCATCACCGCCAAGAAACAATCGCTGGACGCAACAACAACCCAGCAGAGGAGCGAGCTCATCAAGGCATTGCTCGATAAATACGATGACGAGAACGAGAAGGCAGAGAAGACACGCAAGGCTATCACGGACGACATCGTCCAGCTCACCAAGCTGAGAGACGAAGCAGAGAAGCTGGGACAGAACGACATCGCCAAGAACTACGAGCACAAGAGGCAGCAGGCAGCACAAGCCCTGGAGGAGAACATACAAAGCGTTTACCTCGAGGAGCTGAAAAAATCCATTGATTGGGATGCCGTCTTCAACAACCTCGACCGACAGACCACCGAACAGCTGAAGGCAACGAGAGACAAGCTCACCTCATACAAGAACAGCAAGGAATACCAGCAGGCGACACCAGAAAACAAAAAGGTGGTCTCCACGGCAATAGACCAGCTCAACGATGCCATCATCAAGGGGAGCGGAATATTCGGCAACCTGGCAGAGAACTGCAAGGCATACGAGGAAGCCAGCGAGCGATACACCACCGCCCTGCAAGAGCTGAACATCGCCCTATCGGAGTTTGATGACATCGAGGACAGCGACGCACCAGAAGAGGCGAAGGAGGCTGCGAAAAAGAAGGTCGAGGCTGCACAGAAGAAGGCAGACGATGCGAAGAAAGACAAGGACACCAGCAAGGTGAACCGAGACAAGAGCTTCGATACCACCACGGACAACCTCATCCAGCTATCGCAGGCAATAACCCAGCTGGGCAGCACCAGCGAGATGAGCCTTTCAGAACTTGGCAACGTCGCCAGCAATGTAGCAAACGTATTCGGAGAGGCAGGCTCTAAGATAGGAGGCATCATCGGTGCCATCCTTTCATTGTTGGATGCAATACAGAAGCAGGGACTCTTCAAGTTCGTAGGTAACGTTTTTCAATCAGCATTCGGAGCGGTCGGTGGAGTTTTCCGAAGCCTTACAGGAAGCAAGCTATTCGGTACCGACACCAGCATCGAGGACACCATCAGCGACCTGACCCAATCCAACCAAGACCTGGAATCAGCCGTAACAAGGCTGACTGAGGTCATGAAAGACAAGGCAGGACAGGAAGCAACCGACACCTACCAGCGAGCAAAGAAGAACCTCGAAGATGCCACCGCCAACAAGCAGCAGATCCTGCGAGATACAGGTGGCGCATACAAGAACGGATTCATCGGCATAGGAGGAAAACACTCCTCCAACGCACACATAAACGATTCCATGAGCTCCGCTGATTGGCAGCGAATCAGCCAAATCACAGGAGAGAACGTCCGCTCAGCCTCGGACTTCTGGAACCTTACCAGCGAACAGATGGCGAAGGTGGCAGACGAAGCGACAGACCTGTGGTCTAAGATTAAGAATGCCAGCAACGACGGCTACAAGAGCAACGCCAGCAACATGGATGAGTACATCGAGTATTACAAGAAGCTCATCGACTTGCAGAATGACTACAACGAGGCAGTGACGAACCTATCCTTCGACAACACCAGGGACGGATTGAAAGAGCTGCTGAGTGACACCACCAAGGGCGTGAAGGATGCAACCAAGAAGGTCAAGGAATACATGGAAGAAGCAGTTCTTACATACATCACCAAGACCACCCTCGCCAAGGATATGCAGGATTGGTACACGCAGTTTGCAAGCGCAATGGCAGACGGCAAGCTCGACCAAAGCGAAAAAACTGACCTCCAAAAGAAATACGAGGAAGCATACCGTAAGGGAGAGCAGGCAAGAGACAACGCCTACGCTGCCGCAGGAATCGACCCAAAGGAAGACTACACGCAGAGCAGCACAAGCGCAACTCTCAGCGGTGCTACGCAAGACCAGCAGGACGAGACAAACGGCAGGCTTACCAGCATACAGAACAGCCTGTCCATTGTTGCGGACGCTGTCCAGCAGCAAGCGGAGAACAACGCCATCATTGCCAACAGCGCAGCCATTATCCGCAGCAACATGGACGACATGATGGAGATGCAGATCCAAGCCGTCGGGTACCTGGAAAAGATAGAGCGACACACCAGCGAGCTGCCATCGATGAACCAGAAGCTGGAGAAGATAAGAAAGAACACCGAAAAGTTATAAGGAGACAGAGGCATGAACAGAAAAGGCGAACTATTCATTAACGACATGGACGCATTCGGCATGTGGGGCGTTTGCTTAAGCGACTCCTCCCTTTGCTCCCTGGTAGAGCCAGAGCCGCTGAAGGATGCGGTCAGCAACAAATCCTCCACGGAGGACGGAAAGCAGATACGCAAGGAGGCGAAGCCAAAGGTGGACGAACGGGACATTACCCTATTCGTCCAGCTTTACGCAACCAGCAGGGACGACATGTTCAAGAAGCTCATCGCATTCAAGAAGGAATTGAAGAAGCGACGCATCAACATCAGAACCAAGTACGAGAAGGACGTGGTGTACAGGTGCGATTACAAGAGCTGCAAGCAATTCAAATCATATTTCAAGGGAATGGCGACATTCAGCCTCACGCTGAACGAGCCGAACCCAGCAAACAGGGGAACCAAGGATTCGGACAATTATGAAGATACAGCTTTATAACAGGGCGCAAGCCAAGGCATATACCATCCATGTAGGCAGCGGAAGCACGTATACATGGAAGAAGCAGGAGGAGGAGTTCATCACCGTGAACTTTTCCAGCGATTCCGTCCTGGCATTGAAGAAGGGATTCTATACCAACATCGAAAGTCTCGGACGATTCGAGGTCGTGAACTTGCCTACACCAACCAAGGCAAGTAAGGACATCGGCTACGATTACGAGCTGCGCCTAGACCGCCCATGGTATAAGTTCAAGAACCGCATCATCTTCTTCAGAAGAGGAAGCGTGAACGGAAAAGAAGCCAAATGGAGCCTCACGGACACCCTGCAGGCGCATGCAGGTATTCTGACGGACAATCTAGCCAACATCGGCTACACCTACGCAGGGAAGGAATACCTCGTTTATATCCACGATGACGTAGAGAAGAGGAACGAGGCGAAGCTGATAGCATACGACAGCACCACCCTGCTATCGGCACTCGACAAGATAGCCGAAGCGTTCGATACGGAATGGTGGATAACCGAGAATACAATCCATTTCGGCAGATGCGAGCAGGGAGAGCAGACAATAACGCTGGAGCATGGCAAGGAGCTGAACGGACTGAGCAGAAGCGAGGACAGCGAGGAGCATGGTACTCGCCTCTATGCATTCGGCTCAAGCCGCAACCTCAACCAGAACTACAGGCGTAAGCTGAAGAACCCATTCACGATAGACGGATTCCATACCCTCTACGGCACGAAGGTAAGATTCACCACCAACAAGCCGAAGAACTTCTTCAGCGAGAAGAAACGTATCAAGATAACCAGCAGCAGCAAGTACGAAGGGCAGACATTCACATTCAAGGTCGTAAGCGGTTCATACACCAACCCTGCAGCAGGACAGACGGTGTCCTGGAATAACCCAGTCTTCGAGATTGAGGTGGGCAGCATGATAGATGCAATCGGATTTCAGAACGGAACAGGCGTTCAGTTCATCATCGGAGACGAAAGAAGTGGACAGACAGAGGACAGCAAGACTACGATGGTGAAGGTGGAGCGAGACAGCTACCCTATTTTCAGTTTCAAGAACTTGCAGCTTCAGAAGAAAGCAATCACCCCAAACACCAGGTTGACGCTGGCAGACAAGACGGAGACAGGTATCGAGTTCATCGGCATAATCTCAGACGGAACGAGCAGCGTGAACGACGGCAGGGACTGCTACGCATTGACCGGCAAGACAAAACAGCTGGCAGGAACCAGCCAGCAGGTCACACTCTCCCATCTTGCCATGGCATACGTCAGTAAGCTCTACACGGAGCCGATAGACGGACAGAGCGAGGTAGCGATACAAGGCGTCAGCGACACCATCCTCCAGCTGCCAATCGGCACGCCATACATTGACAGTGACAAGAACCTGGATCCAGACGACATCACGGAAATCGTTAAGACATACGAGGACATCTACCCAAGGGCACTACTTACCATTACGGAGGTAACGGAGATAGCAGCCAAGACCACCGACACGGACACAGGCAACGTGACCTATTGGACAGCATACCGATTTAAGGCGAAGCTCCAGGACGGCTCACCTTTCGTTTTCGACAGCATCTACGAGACGCAGGAAGATAACAAGCCGCTGAGCATCCACTTCGAGAGCGGTAAGCTGAACGGCATGGACTTCGAGGTACACTTCAACCCAGATGCAGACACGGACGACAAGCAGCTCTTCGAGATTACGAGGAACGACACATACACCCTCGAACTTCCGAACGAGACAATGAAGCCAGCGGTCGGGGACACGCTCTACATGTACAACATGGACATTACCTTCATTGATGACGAATTGGTGGAGGCAGCGGAAATGGAACTGAAGGCAGAAGCCGAGAAGGACATGAAGAAGATGAAGGTGGACAGCGGTACCTACACAGGAACCAAGAACCCCGTCCTTTTCGGACAGAAGGGAATCGAGCTGACATACGGCAGCAAGGTGAAGCTCGTAGCACCAGAGTACTTCGATAAAGAAGACCACGCAAGGGAAAGCCGAATCATCGGATGGGAGCTAGACCTTGAAGACTTGACGCAGGGAGAGCTCACTATCGGAGAGAGCAAGACAGGAAGCAGAAGCGATACACTCGCTGAGACAGTAAGCCAAATCGTTTACAAGAACGAGCAGATACAAAACCAGCAAGAGCTGCAACTTTCCAAAATCAGAAACCTCATAGACACCATCGTCGGAAAGCGATTTCTATCGAAACTTGTAGACGATACAGCAGAAGGCATCATAACCTTCTTGCAAGGAATCAAGCTCGGCAAGGGAGGCGAATATTCTATCGAGGGCAACGGAAAGGCAAGCCTCCGTGAGGTTTTCGCCAACGCAATAAAGGCAGCGAAGACCATCAGCGTAGGCAATAATTTCTATTTTGATGCGGACGGAGAATTCAAGTTTGACAAGGATGGCAACATCATCGCCAATAGCGTTACAGCAGGAAAGCTGGCATCAAAGGACTTCAACGAGAACGAGCGAAAGGGGTTTGTCATTGCCGCAAAGGACAAAGAGAAAGGGACATACAAACTTTGCATCGATGAGATAATCGCATGGGCGATGGCAACCGTAGGAGCATTGCACGTGAAAGGCGCCTCAACCTTTGATGGCGACCTATTCAGCAAGGAGTTCATATCGGGATTCCTTGGAGGCAAAGGATGGGGCATCTACAACAAGCCTATCACAAACGCTGCAGGGATGCAGGAAAACAAGTGGACAGGAGAATTCGATAACCTCATTGTTCGAGGCTCGCTCCGAGTTTACGAAATGATTATCTCCCAACTTTTGGGCGAGAACGACAACCGCATCTTCACAGGAATGATGGAGGTAGACCATTACGACGCAGAGACAGGAATCGTCTATCTCGACACGCAGGACGGAAAGCTCTACAACCCTTTCAGAAAGGATGACTGCATCATGGTGCAGCAATACAACGGAATGCCGAACAGCAGCAACGACTATTATGTCACCAAGAGCTACGAGCTGATAATCACAGAAGCTGGGTGCGGAAGCACAGCAGATGGAGAGAACCGCCTGGATTGGGTGAAATTCAAGAACTTCACCAGCAGTGTGGCAGAGGCAACACCAGCCAACTTCATCAAGAAGAACGACACCTTCGTCAGAGTTGACAACTTAAGCGACCCAGGCCGCAAGGGCATCATGCAGATTATCACGGTAGGAACGGCAGCTCCATACCTCGACATTCTATACGGATTGAAGACCGACCCAGACAACAGCTTGAAGGGAAGGCTCGGCAACTTGCAGGGAATACATCACCGAACATTCGGAGACCTTGATGGTTTCGGAGAATTGCTGCAGAACCTCTACGCAACAGGCGACATGATTCTGAGAAGGACAGGAGAAAGCGTCGATACCAAGTTCCAGATGCTCAAGAACCAATTCGCCACACGCTTTGCACAGACAACCTACGAGCTGACCAACGAGGACAACTACATCCATAACGGAACATTCCTCGCAGCGATAGGGGCAACAGAAGACAGCCTCACGATTGACGGATGGAGTATTGACGATAGCGATGAAACCGCCATATGGATTTTGAATGGAGCACCTGTAATGGTGAACGGACAAATAACCACCAGCGGCAACAGACGAATCCTCATCGAGGAAACCGAAGGCAGGAACATGCTGCGAATCATCAACTGCGGACTGACGCAAGCCAACGCCCTCATCCGACAGCCAGGAACACATAAGGAATACACCAAGCCATCCGAGACAAAGAACGAGGATGAGATGGGGACAACAGGCGATGGGTTCACAGAGGTGCAGGACACGCTCTACATCAACGCAAGGGTTTATGCAAAGACAGCAGGAACGATGACCATCGGCTTCTCACCAGCAACAGAAGTCGGAGGAAAGAAGAACGAGTTGGCTGCACAGAGCATAAAGATTGCCTATTCGGGAGAATGGCAATTCGTAAAACTTGAAGGTAAGTGGAACGGCAAAGGGAACTTTGTTCTCCGCTACACAGGCGACATGTTGGTTTCATTCCTTGCCGTGACAGACAAACCGATAGACAACCTGCAGAAGACCGTCAGCACCCAAATCATACAGACAGCGACCAACATCAAGCTGCTGGGTGAGAACATCGACAAGGTCAATGGAAAGACAACACAACTCGGAATCGAGCTGGACGCAGAGAAAGAAGCGATTCGCTTGTACGTTGATACGAAGGACGAAGCACTGAAGACAGACTACACCTCGCAGATTTCCATCACCAAAGAGAACATTCTGCTGGAAGTTACCGAGAAGAACAATGCGCTAAATGAAGAATTAAGTTCAAAAATCAACACAGAAGCAGGACGCATCGACCTGATCAACAGCAGGCAGACGGACACCGAAAGCAAGATTTCGAGCATTGAAATAAGCATCGACGATATAAAGTTGGAGGTTTCGGAAGTCAAAAACACGGCAAACGACACAAGTGCTGCCCTGGCCAACTTGACAATAACCGTCGATGGCATCAACACCGCAGTCGGTAAGGCAGCAACCAAGGATGAGCTGGAAGCAAACGTCAACACGCTGAACGACACCATGAGCAACCTGCGAACAGGTGAGTACTACGAGCAGGAAAGTAACCCGTGGCAAAAATGGACACCAGCCGGAACCGAGTACAAGCATAACGGTGCGATTTGGAAGTACACAGGCAAAGACGATGGCTGGCTTATCAAAGGACACATCTACCGATACAAGTGCTACAAAGATAGCACGGTGAACAGCAAATACGCCTGGGAAGATGTAACCAAGACGGAAAACGCCACCACCACGGTAATCCAAAAAGCAGATAGCTGGACGGAAGCTGCTGGACGATTCGATGGGAATGGAAAGTTGAAGGATACAAGTTATCTGATGACCACAGCCGACAAAAACGAATTGGTGAGTACTTACTTCAACGACAATGGCAGCATAAAGAACACAGCAGGACTTGTAACGACAAGCGCATACGCAGGACTCTTCTTGCAAGCCATGCAGGACAACGGAGTGATGACCAGCGCAGACATGAGCCTATATGTGACCAAAGACAGCGGAGGTTACATCACCAACGCCAAAATCAAAGCTGACCGAATCATCCTCGAAGGAGCAATAACCGCAAACGAAACTTTCAAAATCGATACAGACGGATACATGCAAGCCAGCGGAGGAACCATCGGAGGATTTGAAATTGGCTCGAACCACATCGGTACAGCCAAGAAGGCCACATCGGGAAGCGGTGGAACAGACATCGGCTACGGAACGGAAGGACTTATGTCGCTTTACAATGACAGCATCATCTTCAATGGAAAGAACAGGCAAGCCATCCTCGGACAATGGTCTGCTTTAGGAGCACCAATTATGATGCGAATCACAGACGAGGTTCAAGACTTGATTGGGAGATACGGAGCGTTAATCTCAGTTAGAGGGTCAATCACACAAAACACAGCCTTGGAAATAGGAGGTGGACACGTGGCTGGATTCAATACAAAAACATTAGTTTCAGCATTTGCTTACGTCACACAAACCAGCGCACCAACTCGCTTAAACGTGAATCTCGATAGAACGATAGGCTCTGCCTTCATTTCGACACAATACTATTGGCGAGCCAAGGCAACAGATAGCAATGGAAAGGAAGTCGACTATCAAACCAAGACACGAGATGTTTATGTTTATTTGCCAGAAATGAATCACTACGACGATGGACACGTCATTCACATCAAGCGAGGAATGAATAGCAGCAACAACGTTTATATTGTGCCAGGGAAGTCAAAGAATTTATTATACGCAAATGGCTTTGGTGGCTACTACACTACAGAAACAGGCAACACCTACATTTTCTATGATGCCAACAGCTACGCAACGAGTTCCGAGCCACTGAAAATTGAAAGCGAGGGTGACGCAATGACGTTTATCTATTTTAAGGATTTGCAATTAAGAGTTACAAAAAATAACATAACAACCACATACAAAGGATGCTGGGTACAATGGAAGAACCCAAGAATGTGGTAAAAAAAAGGAGACAAGACAATGAAAAGAAATTTTAAGGTAGCCATGATGGGCTACGACAAGAAGGAGTTGAAGAACGAGAAGGGCGAGACCCAGATGATGAACGACACCATCGGGCTCTATCTTTACACGGCTGGAAGCAAGAAGCCTATGAGCCAGGAAGACAAGGTGCGAGCCTATAAGCTGAGCCTTCAGATGCAGGAGCATCCAGAGGAGGTCGAGCTTACAGCCGAGGACATGACCCTCATCAAGGAGCTGACCAACGAAGCCCTTGTTGCTGGAGCATTCGGACAGATAGTCCAAGTTTTGGAAACAGAAGTTTAACCCTACAAGGAGCAACAAGATGAAAACAGAACAGCAGACAACCACCGTGAACTTTGAGGAAGTCAAAGCCACAGGCAACGTAGCGGTGAGATTTACGAGAACCACCATCGGGGACATCGTGAAAATCACAGGCCAGGTAAGCAAGACGGAAGAGGCAACCGAAGAAAGCCAAAAGACCTCATCGCAGAACGCTGGCTACATCAGCATCAGCGATGGCAACACCATCTGCAGCTTGAAAGACCAGATTCTGACAGAGGAAGAGCAACAAGCCATCCTCTCAAAGATTTTGGAATGGAAAAATGAGATTCTGAACACTTAACACCAGCAAGGGAGGCAGGTAAATGTTAGAACAGAAGACAACCACCAACGAAGAGCTTGAAGCCTTATGCGCAGCCCTCCTGCCAAAGTTCAACGAGTACTTGATGCGCCACAGCAAGAACATCTTCTCTTGCGAGTTGGCGACATCGCTCGACGGCATCAAGACAATGCCAGCCCTTTACGACTTGGACGGAGTGCAGAAGCAGGTCATCGCCCCACTCTCCCTGTTGACGAAGGACGTGGACATCGAAATCGAGGAATCGAAAAAGGCAACGGCTGCAGCAAATGCAGCCGCAGGAAAAGCCAACGATGCAGCAGCCAGCGTCACAAAAGCCACAACCGACCTCACGGCAGAGCGCAAGAAGGTGGAGGAAGCGGTCAACGCAAGCAAGACCCAAACGGAAGCA